>Ga0307511_10001575_pt1 | contig 24216 bp, 18 predicted proteins | sample 13_EM_MG_FD_200266 | JGI IMG/M metagenome (GOLD analysis project Ga0307511, IMG submission 200266) | Populus trichocarpa ectomycorrhiza microbial communities from riparian zone in the Pacific Northwest, United States - 13_EM | ecosystem: Host-associated > Plants > Roots > Unclassified | place... | reverse complement strand
CCCCACCCCGAAATAACCCCCCCCCCCCGGCTCGTAGTCATGGTTTACCCCCTACACCACCGGACCCGAGCAGAAGCAATAATCAAATCCCTGGGTCACACCGATGGAGGGACAGGATGGTAATAAGCCCAATTCCCAAACTGAACCTGCGAGTCTTTTTTCGGACATGGCGACTAGCTGAATCTGGCGAGCAGCCCTGATGGGGATATTGGGCATTTGCAGATCGCCACTATTTCCAATCTTGCGCGTAGCTGTGACTGCAGCTGAGCAAGCCACCTGGCTCATGGACCTTTGGCTGCTGAGGCGTAAACAGGGGCCTCGGTCCCAAATGCCCACCACTCTGTTTCGCTTATCTCGTCTCGTCCGCCCTCCTCTGGTTCGAGTTTTGCGCTAGCTCCAGATCAGAGAATGCCGCTTTCTGCAGTTGCAGTTGCAGTAACGGTGCGTGCGAGTGCGCCCAGCCGGGGCGTTATACGTAAAAGTTCGCGGCTGTGCAACATCAATAACGGGGGATAATGTATGTGGCTTTCACGCTGCGATCGATAGCTGAAAAAAAAAAGTCCCGAGAGACAGAACTCCCAACAGTTCTTCCCTCCCGCTCCCTGCTGTTGCTGTTGTCCTCGAAACCGACTTGGGTCGGCATGGCATATCCAGACTAGGCATGTCCCGGCGAATGACAGGTACTGTGCCATTGTGGCTTGTAGCTAAATGGTCACGATTGGATCCTCCGAGGTAGGTACTTTAGTAGTTGTAATTGCTTTGCCATGGAGTACACAATTTCACGCCATGGTTGCACTCGTTTACTCTACGTACATATAACACGGGACACATGTGTCTGATCATGACGAAATTGTTGCTGCTATAAGCCAACCCATGCAGATAACTTGCGGTCGCCCCGCCCTGAGCCAACCCAGCGCAAGGAGGTCAGCCTCGAATTAGTGAATGACCCCTCTGCGCAAAAACCAATGTCCACTGATGGCTAAAGCCCCAAATATTGCGCGTGCAATTGAGGTGGCAATTGACTCCAATCTCATGCCCATCACGTTGCTCTTTAATTCAGGATATATCAATCTCGAGCTCATGCTCACTCGTCAGTTGTCGCTCCTTGCGCTGGTCACGATAAACTCTAATAAAATGAGGACAGACATATCTGTCGCTTTAGCCTGGCGTAAGGAAATGTTTTCCGCTATTGCAATATACCCCCCTCGTATTTGGAGATCGTTTTCACATTGATCTTCATAACCAAATGGGGCCTTTCAAGGTGACGGGGCAAACAAACCTTTGACAGCCACCTGGGCAGCCCTGTTGGGCAGAAATTCCCCACCGCTTTTTCCATGAATAGTAGTGCAACTAGTGCAAGTCCATGTCTTGTCCGACCCAGTTAGTATACTTCATGCGAAGCGAACCACCAAATGGGATTGGTAAGGTGTCTTGCATACTTGGAACGTCACATGGGAGGTGCTGGTACTTGGAAATCACTGCAATTGGAGCTGAACTGTGTGGTATGGTCCGATCGACCGGCGGTACCGATAGAAAGACGTTGGAGAAAAAAGTAAATAATAAAAAAAGACAGCCGTTGAACATCTGCACATGCTTCAACGGTGTCTATCGTATCATCCCGTGGGAGATCGGCAGCTTCGACAGCTCAGAAAAGAAAAAAAGGCCGGTCGAATCGTGTATCTTAGTCAATGCCACGGGGAAAGCGCATAGATAGCAAGGTCGACAAATAAGAAAGCAAAAAAAGCCACCCGTCGGCTTTCATGTCATGAATCGTCCAGAGGGCTAGTACGCCGTTAATTGTCATTTTTGTCAATCTCCGCGTCAATCGATTCGATGAAGATCAAGCCCCGAGACAACGGACATGACAACAATAGCGTTAGCACTGCATCCTTTAGACCAGCCTATGGCATATACAAGTTAGCCTCAGCTTATATCTCCTTTGTAAAGCTGGACATGCCTCGCCCCAAACGTCCCGAAGGGGGCTCTCGGCGCCGCAAACGCAACGCCCAAATCACCCGTGCGCAAGTCAATTACGCCCTCGTTTACGGAATACACCAGTTGCAAAGGCACGCGCTCTGTCATTGAGTGATCTCCCCGGTCGCCCTTTAATGGAATACGTAAAGTAGCTCCGGCATGCCGCCACTCCCCGAGTCAGAATAACGGTCGTTGATCTTGATCGATATGCATCGGTCTTTGTCTGTGCTCGGACAACACTCGTTTAGTTTCTATACAACAACGTTCTTTAGTATCGCAACGTCTCTCAAATTAATACAAATCCCAGCGAAAATTAGCGAAAGTGAGCTTGTTAGAAAAGCTGAAACAAAAGATTCTTTATTGCCATAATTCCATACTTAAACATGATGTCTCATAGTGGTTCACGTCTAGTGATTGTACAAACTTAGAATCTCCATACAAACCCTGCAAAAACAACACTAGAATTTCTAAACCCGGAAATTCAACCAATTTGCACCATTGGTACTCCTACTATACTGGGTAGAATACTCTTAGAGATAATAGCTTTGGTACAATACGTCAATTGTCAAAGTCCCAGCTGAAAGTGGGCCTGGGGACTTCTAGAGCCCCGCAAAGTTGTGATTGCGCCGCTTTATAATTCGCCGCTTAGCGTGTAAACGTCCCGTACCTCTAAGGATATACTTGGATAGAGTACTAGTGTCTGGGATAGGTAGTTCCCAGTCCCCTGGTCCTGGTTCGCTTGTATATTCCAGTAATTGATCTGCCAGTTGTTCATTGAGTGCCCTAGTCTGGTTGGCACAAGCCGCTCGTAGAGCTGAGTGCCCCATGATACGCCTTCCCAATTCATCTTATATTCTTGCCCGTTAGCTAATCTGATTGTGTGTCTATATATCTATACTTGTTGGTAGTGGCCTGTTATAATACATCAAGCCGCAATATAGCTTCCCATGCCAAGATAGCCGCCGGCGTTTGTTCACCAATACTGCATGAGCTCCAGGTGGATGCAATATAAGACCCCTGTTCAATATATTTCCGCAGGAATGTTTGTAAGACCTCACCGTGAGGACGGTCCTAAATCCCAGATGCGAACGGAAAGGTCAAGTATCCGGCCAGCAAAGCCTGTACGAGATTGAGTTGGACAACTGTCGATCGCTACTTGCGAGATGGTAAACACCCAACTCTCCCCCTAACTGGAACCATGCTGAAGTGTTGCAAAGGCCACCAACCTCACGGTAAAAAGTTGGCACTGGCATCCAGGTATCGATTAGCTGTACGGAGTACTAAAGCCACTCCTGAAGCGGGTCCGCGTCCACTCTTATGTAATTGACGAGAATCCACACACCGTAGACTGTTAATGATCAATAGCAGCAGGGTAACACGAACACCAGGTACTGGTATCGCATATGGCTGTCGCAGCCGATGGTTGGTCCCATAATTTTTCTGGCCCCCATTTTTTCCTGAGCACCCCAACTGCCATTGACAGGGACTTCGTGTCGGATCACAGCTGAGTCTTTGGATTAATCCCAAACAACGCGGAACACTACAATTTTTCTCTTGCTTACGCTTCCTGCACGTCGTGCTCTGTCAGAGTTTCTTCTGCCGTTAACCGGAATGGCTGTGGTAATATTGATCGCGATATGAAATTACGCCATAAGCCTCCGAATACTAATAGAGCAAAAGGGAAGGAAACTTCAATACACCTGGGTTAACGAAAGCTTCTAAGCTAGGGAAGATACGGGCAACCTATCGCATAGTTGGCTGCTGGGCGCAAGGAGAAAGGAGATGCCTACGTACTGTGCGATGCAGCCGTTGGCCCAGTAGCGAGTAGATTCTTTGCTTGTGGTATGAATGCAGTACAATCCTAAACACCCAGTAGGCTGCCACAGGACCAACGCTTACCCCAGGAATTGGTCCACTTTCAAGTATATCTATCTGTATTCTATTCTAGAATAGCTATGCAAGCACTGTTAGTGCTAGCCAAACAAATGTCACATATCAGCTACTCATGTATCGTTTGTGTCCCATAGACGGTTTAGGGTCCAACAAATTGCTTCCATCCGGGACGCAAAGTGTCTCGGGTGTATACCAAAGAGGAATCATGTGCCTGTAGAAAGCCTAATACAGTAATCCTTTCTGCATGTTTTAGATTTGGATTTGCCCGCAGTTGTGATAGTGCGCATGGCAACACCATGAATGTTGATACATAAACGTTGGATTTGCTCAGTGTTGACCCAATAACCCCTGGTTGGTTAGATTCAACATGCATAACGCAGAAATCAGTGGGAACGCCACCGAGAAAGCACTGAATCAGATGAGAACGGCATGAAAACCCATGGCCCATTTCTCCTAGAGTGGAATTGGCATTGCAAACGACCTGTCAGCCTGAAGTGATTGTGTCAATATCTGATGTGAAATGTCGGTGTAGGCCATCAGCCCGGGGAAATTGTCATGAAGATCATCGAGGTGGATGCCACACCTTTTTGAGATTTTGCAGTGGCTTGTTTTGTTCCAATACAGTGGCTTACCTCTCTCACCAAGGTCGGCTCTTGATGTACAAGATACGGGCTTGGCCTCGGAAGCAGCAGAAATTGGTTTACCAGCCTGACCTTTTTGTGTAACGGCTAAGAATAAAAGCCTCTGCAGTTTAGCCGCTCATATGCTGATCAGCTTTTTACAAACTTGGCTATCAAAATAGAGGGATATTCATGCTCGAGGCCTGAACTGTCCATATTTTCTTACCACAACGCCGCAACTATCGGGTTATTGGCGATAGCCGAACATGGGAATATCGACCCAACCATACCTCGCTATCATGAGTCTCGATCGTGGTTCCTTTGCATTCGTTAATCCAAATTGGGATATTATCTGACTGGGCCCTCGAACTGACCTTTCAGGCATGAAGAAAAATCCTAGCTTTCGAAAGTTGGTCAAAGCGGACTCTTTCTTATTGTTGGTTGGCTGAGATTGGAGTTCAATTTTTCACAATCAGGGCAGTAGGTTTTTCGCTTCTCTCAGTAACTAGGCCTAGCTAGTCTTGTCTTATAGACTCTGTAACGTTTTTTCCCTTTCAGATACACTTTCCGTGTTTACACTCAAGAGGTAGTGCTGGCCAAGCTCTCCTCCAGTCCACCCATCTGGACTTCTTCTGGCAAACCGAGGCCGAACTGGTTGCAAAATTAGTACGTTGACTAAGAGTCAATCGGAGATCGGAGACCATGTTTGGTCAGGTACCACTGATTAGTACCATCGAGGGTTTTCTAACCAATTTGTTTTGTGTATCATGTGGCTCACTGAGTCTTTGTATCATCACCTTCCATTGACCTGTGGTAGCACTTTTTCAACTCCCATTCCTGCCACCTATAATGTGCCCAACTGTCAATCTCGTTTTTCTAATCCGCTGTTGACGAGCCCCTGCACTGGCGCTGGATCCCCACCTTCGCCGACATAGCTTTCTGATTCAGGCAAGCCTGTTGATGCCAGCATGCAAGTCGCATGAAGTAAACCTTGATGAGAGCCAGTCCCTGGTGTCTTTGCAGTACAATCAAAGAATGAGCTTCAAATATCCCACCCTTGCTTTTTGCCTGCAACTGTTAGTGAAAATGAATTTCCGCCCAATCAAAAAAAAGAGTGTTAACCCTGTCTGTAAGTTGAATGGTGGCTGTCGGGAGTCAGTTGGCACCGGCTACCCGCTGGACTGCCAAATCTATGGGTTTCTTCCACTTCCGCATGCTGAGAATATTGCAGTCCTGTCTGACACAAAGAAACTCACCCACATCGCCCTCCACCCTCCGAGCTGCACATGCAACTTATCCGCAGGACAAATAAGGATCCCTAGGAAAATGACATGTAGCGAGTCCCCAACGGTTTCGGCAGATATCGTGTAAACTGCTCTGTGTATTTCGAGCGGGGAGCACACAACAATCCTTGCAACAGTGAGACATGGGAATTCGGTGCATGACATCGAGCGACTGACTATGAGGTTAACGTCTTCTTGAATTGATTGGCTTGACAGGCACATGTGCGGCAATAATGAGGCCAGAGGTCTCAGAGCTGTTGAGGATATGAGAATGCCGATCCAGATTGTCCACAGCAGTCTTATGTTGATACCCTACCCAAGGGGTGGTGTCACCGCCCGGTATCAGATGTAACGTTGGCCTATCTCGCAAGCTTTTTGCAGCCATTAACATTTGAAGTCCCGTATTCTGTTGCTGCATTCCGCACCGGGGTAGAGTCAGTGTATTACTGCGGGCTCCAACGAACCCACTAACACACCAGTCTGTGTGGTGTGCCTACCCCTATGCATCTGTTTTTGCACCTGTCCACCTGTCATTGTAACATTTGACCCGGGCAAGAGCTCCAGCCATAGAGGTTGTCTGGGCTAATCTGTATATGGTAATATATGTTTCCAAGTGCTAAAAAAAGAAACCCGGTATCAGCAATATCCTTCTACCATGACAATATCCTTCTACCATGATCCAGGCAATTCTGAGTGCTAACACAAAAAGAGGGGTAGAGCCACAAAAATCGAATAGATGACCGTATCCAATTATACGTACACGGCACACACTTGGACAGGATTGTCTACATAGAAAGCATCTATAATTCTTCTTTTTTTTTCTCCTAAAGCACGGCTTGCCACGAAGCGAGGCTGTAGTGGTTCCATAGTGTTTTGTATTGTGGATCAGAGTTGGTGGTGAGTTCTCAGCGGCGTGAGGTCCTATCTTAGGGGACTAAGTAGGGTTAGTGCCCAGTTCCAAATGCCCAAGTGGACATGAGATGAAGAGAGCTACATTATGTTAACGACTACTTATTCGTTCAGGTGGACAGCTTATGTCCAATTAGACCCCTATTGGACATGAAGTCCTTGCTGAAAGCACTTCTTATCACTATTGGGATACACTGGAGTGCTAATGTGATAGAGGAAGCCGCCGTGTGTTCGTCCGCACACCAAAAGCTATTACACTGAAGGCTTGCCTATCAAATCCTTGCGTCTTAGTAGCTAACCTTCCTCAAATAGAGACTTCCTTTTCTTACATTTTAGCCAGAGGTTATGGTAATCCTCGATGCCAGTTCCATTAGTCAATGCAGAACATCCTCGCTCGTTAAGACGCTAGATTGCTTATAGTGCGTGTAGGTCTTACGGAGCCAGCACAAGGGCAGCTTCCAGCGAAGGAAAAAAAGATGAGATGGATGGACACATGTCTGTGTGGGAGGGGAAACACAGAGTTGCATGTCGAGTTTGCTCGCAAGTGTGTATAAGAGTTACCAGTTGTTGTTTCGTGGAGCGGAGGTGAGGACCGTGAGGTTTGTGGAAGAACTTAGTGGGGAAGGGCCAGTCTCTCACGGAGAGAACTGATACTTAGCCCTTTCTTCCATGTCTAGAATGCGTAACTCCCTCGATACTGGACACTCCGTTTGTACACCGCAATTCCTGATTACTTACTTGCCCTCCTAGAGTGGTTAGAAGAGTACCCCCTGGCTCTACAAAACCGACCCTCCAATTAAATGGCCAAGCAACAAACGAGCACGGAGTTAAACCTTTCTTCCGATGATATCTCAGCTCACTAGGGCTTCCCGGAGATCCTTACTCCTTGATACCATATGCATTCGCTGCAGCGTAAGGTAGTATTTCGACTTACCTCCCAAGCATGCCCTACCCGCTTACAGCCTGACCCTGACGAGATACTTCTGCTTCTCCCGAGACCCCAGCACTTCCGTATACCTAGTTATCCAGCTTCATAGCTGAGTATTCAGGTAGGGCCCTATGCTTGCGGTGATGTACATTGACTGATATGGACTAGAGGACGTAGAAAACCGCAGGGAATGGTTCACCAGAGGTTCAATAGTCCCATGTTGCTCCCTGTCCAACCCGGTACCTATCTACTCGGCCCCATGAGAGCAAGGGCAACTAAGTCATCCTTTGGTCGCACTGAAGTCACGCCAGGATTTCGCTCCACGGGAGTTCCAGTGGCTTATCCAATTATTCTTATCGAGAGCGGGGACCATTTGACAAGTCACGCTGCCCACACTGTAGGTATATGTGGGAGATCAAGCTTGGTTCCGGAGGTCTGCCCTTCACCTGATAGGTTAATAAATTAAATACTGACTTGATAAGTTAGGGGGCTGCCCTATGGTTTCAGAAACCGCCAGAAAGGCCCACACGCTGTGGTTCGGACGAACTGAATTAATTTTCTTGCCTTAAGGAAATAATTGTCCATAATGTGAGACAGCTCCCTTCGGTTCGGCGGCTTTATGGATGTTTGGGAGCCAATCAGACTATGTGTTGGGCGGGTAACGAGCTCCCGGGCTGGAATATTATCAAGTTTGACGGCATGCAGACATGGATACCAAATGTCAATTTTCCCATGCAGGGACGCCACTCCCCCGCTGTCCAGGCAACCAGGCTATGACTGAGTGGCCCTAAACAACTAAACTGGATTCCATGGTGCGCACTGTAAGGGAATGATGGTAGACTGGATAGCTTAATAAGGTCGGTGGAACGAAATTTGTTGTATTCAAGCTCTTTCATCGTCCGGTTGAAGGGAGGGGTCGTTGTCAGCAAGTATCCCACTGGGAGGTCGACGGTATGTTATGTCCGATTTCCTCCGGCGTAATTTTATTCCTGTTATACTGCTGCGGAAGGAATCGGGCGTCTGAAATTCACGTTTATCGAGATGCGAAATGGAACATAGGTTTTTGCTGTATTTATGGTGGAAGATTGTTCAACTCGGATGTTGTGAAGAGGAAGAAAGACAGAGAGGGTCCCCACGAGATTGGCAGGAGTTGTACGTTTTATGGCTGGGCTACGGGGTTTTCAAGCCGCACCATGTTCATTGACTTACCTGTTATTGCAGGATTCGAAACGGTTCGGTTACTGCGTTGCAAGGTGGGAGAGCAAATGGTTTTATTGCTGTTGCTGCTGCTGTTGCTGGGACCAGACCGGAATATGTGTGGGTGCAGCGCAGACTTGCCCCGGTGACCCTATCAGACCACTTTTTCTGACATGTTGCAACTTAGGGTGAATTAACCAAGGTTTAGAAGTGATACCGAACATCTTATAGCTGGTTAAGCATAGCAAGCTTAGCTAGGACCGGCCCTCTGGAAATTAAATCACGTGCAGCATAGGCCTCTTTCTCCTGCGGGTTTGAAACCCCATCAGGTTCCAATTCCTGCATACAATGTCTAGACAGGGCTTGCAATGAGCGTAAAGTATATCTACTTAGGTATGTGATCGACGAATTATTTCCTAACCCATCCCAATCTCCTTTCTCAACCCCAGGCTTGTGATATCAAGACTTAACCCAACCCTTTCACGCAGGATTGGATTTGTTAGTACCAGCCCCAACAAACGGGGGAGAAATCCGATGGGAAAAGCCTTGTTGCCCTGAAATCGAGTGCTCGCACCTGTGTGGGAGGTATGTACGGGCCCTTGCGACCTGTTTTGCATATACTGTCTCTGCGATTGCCCATGTTTGGAGCAGTTGACAGGGGCATGGTCTGACACAGCGTGGCTTGACACCTTTGACAGCTCGGAAAGCGATCTCAATTGAACAACGGCCCACGCCACACTACTGAGCTCAACAAGGTGTATGGATGAAACAGCTTGCATATACAGCTGCATGACGGTTACACCGTTGTTTCTGGTGCCGAGCAGTACATGGTGCTAGCCCAGTAGAGCATAGGGTGGAGGGATCATTGAGGAAGATTACTTGGAATGGAAGATAGGCCGCATCAAGACAATGAAGTGGCTGAGAGTTACCCGAGACCGAGATAGGTTGATGAGACTATAGATAGATCTAGAAGTTATCATCACGATTATATGGTGGGCTCAGTATTCCTCTGGAGGCAGAGCAGGCTCTGCCTGCACATTACGTGAAATTCTTGCTTATCTCTGGATCAAGATCGCCATGACGCATGGCATTATGGTATTAGGAGGGGTAAATGCAGAGCACCATGAGGGTAACAGCATTCTTTGCTGTCGCTGTGGGTGCCACGCGAGTGTCAAATCAACTCTCCATTGCATGCAGAGTTCCTTACAGTTACCGCAGTTACCGCACAACTTTTCTGTTTGTACCCTACCTAGGCCTTTACTAATATAAATGGATTTGCAATTGCGAAAGTCAATTTGAGGTTTTAGGTAAAACAATATTACAAACTGCTCTATCTCGTGACCTAAGAGCTCTTGTCACGGTACCGTAGGTAAATCCGAAAAAATACGGGTGTATAGTCTACCTAGGCAAAATTTCTGTTGGCTGTACATATTTGTTTTTGTTTACTCACTCGACTTTTCTGTTGTGCTATGGCAACCGCGATCGTGCTGTAACTAACTGCAAACGACTTAGTGCCCGAAAATTTGCATGGTCGCCGCGCTGCATAGAGTATTTCCCAGCACTCAGCATCAAGCAAAACGTAACGGCTTCAGCATCGGCATCGCCAGCGTGACATCTCGCTTCCATGCTCTAGCTCCCGGTTTATACGATAATCCGTCACGATCCATGAGAAGACAGAAGAAGGCTTCAAGTGAACGCTCAAACGAACGCATAGTCAGATCTAACGTTTCGAAACGGAGAAAAAGATCTTACATTACATCTGAATGACAGCCTGATCAACACGCGGTTGCCACGCCCCAACGCAGGCCAATCCCCGTACGCTGCTCCGAAAATTCGAAACACAGCAATAATCACGCTCGTGGTCCATACGTTATACACCCATACAGTACATACATAGCTACAAGCGGACACCAGGGCTAACCGCGACACAACAGCTGGACCACACCTGTCCCAGGTCTAGGCACTTACCCACTTGCACCCCTACACGGTAAGTACCAAGCACGCAGGCCGTCGCCGTCCCGTGGCCGGCAGACTCTCGTGGAAGACGTTGCTGTACTGTGCTACTCTAGAGGGCCAGCGCTTCCTCAAAGCATAGAAGGGCACGACACTCATTTCCCGCCAAATCGGTCAATAGCACAAAAGTAGTCAAACTGTTTCTCCTGTCGCCCCTCCTTCCGTTTTCTCGCAAGCGAACTGGCTCTCCTCCTGCTGCTCCCTCGTCGCCGCTGCCGGAGTCTTCCCCCCCACATGAGCCTCCACCCCCGGAGCAAAACACACCAAGCAAAGATCCTCGCCCTCACAAGCACTACCCCTGGCACTTCGGGAAGAGCCTCTTTGGCACTATTCCACCCAAAGCAAACAATAATAATCAAAACACTACCGGCACTGCTACGACGAGTACTACCACCAGCAACATCATCGCCCCACACGGCCCATCACCAACCCCTGCTCCTGTCACCGGCATCGGCATCGGCATCGGCATCGGCATCCACGGCATCGACTATCACGAAGACGACGACCACGAGCACGGCACCGAGACGGCAGGTACTTCGATCATGTCGCCATCAATACCTCAGCTACACATCATTACGCAGTACCGGAACCAAATATGGCACTCCCTCGACAATAACATTATCTCCACAGCGTTATTCACAGCTGAGCGGCTACAAGCGTATGATCCAAAGGGGGGGGATTCGGTGCATCTACTGGCGTTGTGCTACTTCCGGGATGGACAGGTTAAGACGGCGGAGTCGCTCACAAGAGGCTGGCCGAAGCATGTTGGGTGTGCGTACATCTATGCACAATGCTGCTTGGAGTTAGGCGGGGGAAAGCAGAAGGATGGAATTGCTGCGTTGGAAAAATGCAAGAGTCAATGGAATGGGACTTCGTCATGGAGTGAGTTGAGCATCTGGGGTCTGGGGCTGAGGAGGGCGTGAAAACACCTGGGACGCTTGGGGTATGCTGACTGAGCTTAGATAAACACACCGACACAGAACGGAGGGTGCTCCCAGATGCTGCGTCGATATGGTGTCTCTTGGGGAAATTATATCACGCCGATGGTAAACAGAAGCAATCTATTGAGGCGTTTGTTCAGGCAGTTAAGCTCAACCCATTTATATGGGAAGCTTTCGAGGGTTTATTGGATACAGGTGCATATCGCTAGTTTTGCAATCGGAGCAATGTGCTAATGTGTGCAACCAGGTGTAAAACTGAGAGTGAACAACATTTTCAAGCAGTCACCAGAAATGCTAGCTGCAGTTGTCCAATCCAACCCCACATTAATCCACGAGGATGCATCAGCTTCCGTTCCATCTTTACATCCGTCATCCAAAGCAGCAAGTGAAAATATTCACCAAGATCCATTCTCAAGCTCAACAGCACCAACAATAGCATCTAGGCCAGAGTCTGGATTATTCACAAAATTGAATGAAAGCATTAGTAATGGATTAGGACTTGATGTCGATACACCTATTGCGGCCCGGGATCCACATGACAACATGATGGGAATTGAACGACAAGTGAAGCCTCCTGGTGCACCTCTTAGAAAGACTAGGGCAGCTACGGTAGACATGGGTTCACGGCGGGGCTTGACTAGCAGGAATGCAAAGGATATCAATAATGAGGTACCTAAGCGTACAACTTCTCAAATGACGGTGGAGGCCCCGGCAACTAGACGAAGTACACGACTGCTGAATACGAAGTTAACGAGTAAATTTGTGACTGGGGGTTCAATTGCGGATAGGAGTGGGGTTAATGCGAAGGAGAGAGAGGCGAAGAAGGCGAAGGCGATAAGTTCGAGGACGAAGACGGTGCATGTTGCAGCTGTGGCAGCGGCGGAAAAGCTGGGCAAGGTACGACCACCACTGCAGGAGGCGGAGAATATAGACGTTATTGTGGGTATCCCTGATTGATATCAAGGGGGGAGTGATGCTAATCGGGGGTAGATGCCGGATGCCAAACCTTTGCCACCCCCAGTGAAGCAAATAAATGAGAAGCAGCAGGAGGCTCAATTGCATATGCTTGAGATATTCAAAAAGCTAGGGACAGGATACTTTGCACTTGCGCGTTACAGCTGCCAAGAAGCTTTACAGGTGTTCAACTCATTAACCCCATCACAAAGGGACACTCCTTGGGTTCTCAGTAAGATTGGCAGGGCATATTATGAAATGGCAAATTATACTGAGGTCAGCTGGGCAAAATTTCTCAGATGTGGAAAGTAAACTGACTTCCACCATTGGATATCTAGGCAGAGAAAATCTTCCAGAGGATTCGACAAATTGATCCAACCCGTACCCGCGATATGGAAGTCTACTCTACCCTCCTGTGGCATTTACGGAAAGATGTTGAACTATCGTATCTTGCACACGAACTTGTGGAGGCCGATCGCTTGTCACCTGCCGCATGGTGTGCCATTGGCAATTCCTTCTCACTCCAGAAAGACCATGAACAAGCCCTGAAATGCTTCAAGCGTGCTACACAACTTGATCCGAAACTTGCATATGCATTCACGTTACAAGGTCACGAGCATGTGAGTAGTGAAGAGTACGACAAGGCATTGGTTGCATATCGAAGTGCAGTGTCTGCAGATAGTAGGCACTATAACGCATGGTACGGGCTTGGTAAGGTGTACGAGAAGACTGGGAAATACGATCTTAGTGAAAGGCATTTCAAGACAGCGGCACAAATCAACCCGACCAATTCGGTACTGGTATGTTGTATTGGGATGGTGTTGGAGAAGACCAAGAACTTCAGGGGGGCATTGGCACAGTATGATTTGGCGTGTAAGTTAGCGCCTAGAAGTGCGCTATCGAGATTCAAGAAGGCGAGGACGTTGATGGCGTTGGGGAATAATCTGGTTCGTGGCCCTTTGAAGTTATCACTTGGGTATGGCGCTGATGTTTATGGTTGGATAGGCTGCATTGGAGGAGTTGCAGATATTGAAGGATTTGGCGCCGGATGAAGCAAATGTGCATTATACGTTGGGGAGGTTATATAAAACGCTCAAGGATAGGACGAATGCCATCAAGCACTTTACGACGGCATTACATTTAGATCCTAAGGTGTGTCGTCATTTCACTCCATAATAATCACCCAGTATCATACTAATTCTCTATTTCTCTGCAGGCAAACCATCTTATTAAAGAGGCAATGGAAACCCTCGAAGATGGAGATATGGAAGAGGACTCCGAGGTTTACCGACTACTGGAGCACTCTTGATAGGCCGAATTAACGTACAAACTCCCACCCCCATCCGCTCCTCGTGGAGCAACTTGGCATTACTCAGCGTTTCTCTTCTTCTTCCTATCATTTACATGGGCAGCGGGGCATATTGCATGGATTGGATTAATTTCCTTTCTTGTTGTTTAACGGAGCGTTTACTTTTTCTCCTTTTCTTTCCTCTGGTTAAGGGGGCCCGATTCAGATTCGCCTTGGTTAAAGCTCGTTGTTTACTTTTCTTTGTGTGTGTGTCTGTGTTGATTGGTTGGCTGGCATCGTATTCAGAGTTCCGTCCGTACGGGGCTTTTATAATCTCGCTTTTTTATTTGCTTTGAGAACTCAGGTGGTTCGGGTATTGGTTGCACTATGGAGGTGAGACTGGGTAGATTGATCAATGAGGTGACATGATACTCATACTGCCTTTACTGTCTGGGGTCAGGTATGCTGCGGGTGGGGTGGGGGGTTGAACGTAATCTCCGTCCTCCCGCTCCCGCACTCACTCAGTGATTGATCATGCCTGTTTACCACTTCAACTTCTTTTACTGTGTATAGCTTTTTGTGTCCTTTCTTTATTCCTGTCCTCCGTTGTCTTTTTTACATTGACTAAATAATATGTTTTGCTTTTTGGTTTTTAGTTTTCGGTTTTGTTTTTGCCTATGGTGGGGTAGGGGGATGGGGCCTTTCCTAGTGTTGTTTGTTTGTGTGCTTGTTTATTCGGCGTAGTGCTGGGTTCTTGTCGTGTTGACTGATAAAAATGGCGGGTGCTTTTTGTTTTTCCCCTACTAGGTCTATTAACTTAACTTGCCTCAAGTATCTGTTATGCACGGTGCTGCTATGGTGGAGGGATTATAAGATAGGGATAAGAGATGAAACGAGATGGTTATGGAGGGTGCGTTATTGTAATTAATGAGAGTGAATATGAGTTATGGCTATGGGGATGGCTATGAGATTGCCCGCTGTGAGATAATGCTCCGTTGGGGTACTTAGTAGTACAGGACTTTGCCTCTGAGGCAGGGGGGTTCAGGGTAAGTGGTTCGTGGCTAGGCGTGGCACAAAGCAGGACTGGCCTACCAAGCCCACCACCACGTAGCGCTGGGGAAGGATTTATAGGGGCAGATAAGTATGTTAAGTATCATTTGAAGAACAATTCTGGTTAAGTACCTACAATGAGATAAACGGTTGAAACGCTCAATATCCTATCTGCATTAGCCTAAGTAAGCTATACTGCAAGATATTTGATAGAAAGTAGGCTCACTTATAAGCGCTTTAAGCTTTATAAGGGGCTGTGGCGCTGATGTTTTCTGTGCCTGTACTACGATAGTATCCATAGGCTGTAGCTGTTAGGACACTCGGTTCCCACTACGGCACTTGCCAATATCATGGGCGCCCAAGTAGGTAAAGCCGTGGGTGCCGCTGCGTGGAAAACCAATCGATTTATTAGACCAGCTCAGGGTAAGTTCATCTGGTTTAGCTTCAGGTTAACTCCACTCAGGGTAACGAATTGGTAGGAAATTTCCTACTAGAATGTGGATTTGACAGGTGATGTGAAGATAGGTACTAGGCTTCTAAATAGCCTGACACGGCGCCCAAACTCACTAGACCTGTTGGGCGAAAAGTCCCGTAGACGATTATGCGGCAAAATATAATCACGCCCCGCCTCCGAGAGGGCCGGATACAGGAGTTTTGGCCCAATCAACCATTGTTTCGTTGAAAGGATATGTCGTGCAATCATGAATTATCCTGACGCAATCAAGCAGCTGTCATGATCTGTAGGATGCTGAAATAAATCTCAATTGAGATATAAGGTTACCCGGGACTAAAGATTATTAAATTGGCCTCGTGGCCTCATTATGGGCAGATGCTCCTTCAGCCCGTGAATACAGCCGCGCCCTATCTGATAAATGATTGGATTGGAAATAACCTTTGTGAGGTGTCCACATGTAAAAGCCGGTAGGCGGTTTTCTGTGTTTAACTATTGCTTTTTCTTCTATTGTATAAAAGCCAGTGTCTACATTGTTCATTTCCAATTATACTGTATTACGGGGCCTCGATTTTCAACTGTACTACAATGCATAATACCCCGAGAATGAATGCGATTTGTTGCGGACGCTGTAAAAAAAACGGGTACTACCAAGGTTAGATTATGGCGCTCCTGTTTGGTATATACAAAATCCGTTAACCATCCAAACCAGACTAGTTAACCATGAATTATTTACTAGTATGCTAGTTTAATCTAGGCAACGTTCAGCATATCGAAGGCAAGCTGTAACTCAGCAATCGCAGATAAGAGTAGAGGGGATACAGGCAACAATATCCACAGCTACAAACAAATACCTTGGCAAAAGCCAAGAAGCTTTGCGGATTATTTTAAACCCGCAATTGCACCTGCTCATTGAAAAAGATGCTGGTAAGCATCGGGGAAATCTTCCAACAAGCAATGAAGTTGTCATTATCATTCCGAATGGGTATGCGGTAGCGAGACACTGCAGCTGACCCACTACCCTAGCCCACCTCGGGTCTTCGAGGTGGACTACAGCTAATAATATGCACGGAGCAGCAGACTAGCTTACCCATCCTTTGAAATCCCATACTGGGCCCCATGAGCCCATACCGCATGTGTAGGTAAAAGCTTTAGGGCGTAACATAACGAGAGTCAACTAAGAGACCACAAACCTATATGAAAAATGATTTTCTGAAAACTTCAATGCCTAGGCAGCGCGAACATAGGTTGGGATGGTTGTAAGAGCACTGTGGGAATAGCTAACGCTTCATACTCTAGTTAATACTTCATACATATGTAGCTTAAAAGTATCTATTATCACATTCTCAGATGGAAGACTCCCAGAATCAGAAACAATCGCAAAGCATTCTTTTGGTGAGTTCGATATTGCAATGTGGGCTGGGGGTTATCGAAGCCGGTGCCTCTTTGGGAAGCCTTCGGATAGGAGCGCATGTCCGGTCGCTTCATTCCGAACCCCCCACTGGCTGCCTGCAGCCGCTCTAAACATGCATCTATGATTACCCTGTACCCTACATTCTCTGAGGCATCATTGGCCTCTTTATGTGCAGCATGCCTTTATTCTCCAGATTTGGTAGTGGTCCACACCATATGTATCCACTAGCATGCTGTCGTGCAACAAAACTCCACCCAGATAGGTTTCACAATCTTGTGGGGCTGTGGCAATGAAACGCCAGCTGCTGTAGCGGGTAGATGACCCCACCTTCAAAGGCATAGACCTTGGCCTATATAAAAGGCAGGCTCGCCCTCCACCATCTTTCTCTCAATCTCCCTCCATCCACAACACTTTAAAACCCTAGCTTAAGGAATTTTAACAAACCTCTTGAAAAGCGACCCTAGAAAACAAACCTAAAATGGTGAGTCCCAGCGGCGTCTTCAGAGCTCACATTTAAAATGCTGATGCATATTGTAGTTTTAGGCAAACAGAGACCCAAACCTCCAGCGGGGTTCTGCTGGCTCATCATGGCCCCCCTACCGGGGCCGCATATGACTATTGAGTATATATAAAAATTAAAAAAGAGGCCCAAAACGCCAGGAACACTGCTCGGGAGAAGGCCGTGAGCATGAGCATCGCAACTACCGCCACGGCCGTGAGCCACACTATATTCCTCACCCCAGTAGTAGGGTCGAAAGGACTCCACCTGGACTTCGCTCAATCGAAATAGTTGCTAGCCGTCCATTGATCTCTCCTCACCCAGACCCTGACGCAAGTCGAAACCTCGCAAGAGGAGAGAGCGGCCGCTTCATCACCCCACCTCCCTCGGATCGTAACGCAAGCTGAGATCTCGCAGCTGACCAGTACTATTGGCATCCCGACCCGTACCACCGGCGGGAGCACGAAAACAAGCCCAGTCATGACTCTGCGGACCAAAAGCCTGAAGCAAGCCGCCAAGATTCGCGGTCCTATTACCCAGGTGGGATGAGCGGCGAATGGGCGAGGGACCAGGCGGCCAGAACCGCTCAGGAGGTCGTCGATAACTTGGATAAAGAGATAAGATACGCTAAGCAAGAGGAAAGAAGGGCCGCTGAAGAGAGGGCTGCATATGTTCAGTGGTGTAACCTAGCCGGTCACATATATGTTAGGTTGAGCTTAGCTAGCAATTATGTAGAGAATACAAGCTTCTTATACACACTGAGCCTAACCTACAGCTCCGACGCATGTTAGTTAGTTTCCCAATATAGATATCCTTGTGATATGTTATGCAATCATGAATATCTTGACGCAATTAAGCAACTGAAATTAATCTCAATTGGGGTATAAGGTTATCTGAGACTACTGTTAAGGCTATCATCACAACTTTGGATCGTAGCCTCATGGCATATGAGCAGCTGCGTGATACGAACCGCTTGTGGCTTGGTAGTACGCTGAATCCCGGGACAGAGACAACAGATATGCTCTGATAGGGCTGTACCTAGGTACCATTGACTACCTTATGACCGACCACCGTAGGTTGACCGGGGTCAACGCGCTAGCCATCTTCGGCAATCCACGAAATTCAGATCTATGGAAACAACTATGCTCAACATGGTAGCCCTCATGTCCTGCCAAATTCAACCTAATACCCAATACCTCCAGTTTACGATATGACTTCCCCGTCGAACTACCTCCCCATGTAGGCTGAATATCAGGCAGGTGAGCCTATGAGCACTGGGAGGCCTTTATGAAGCAACTATATTGACATTGAAACAGCTTTTATAGCAGCAGCCTACAATATGGTGAAACCGGATCCTATCAAACAGGCCACTGACCGCTGCAAAATGAGCTATTTTGAGAATTCGCTAGTTTTCCTGGATTTATGCTACCCTGAACCTCCTGCTCTCAATCCGCTGCAAAATACTCATTCATAGTGTTCTCAATAACTATGGAGAGGCTTCTAATAGCTCCAATGTGTCCCCGCATTGAAGACCACCGCCCCCAACGACCCTCTCCAGCGGCCCCCCCACCCTCTACCACCCCCATAGGCCGAATATTGCACGAATAGGCCTATACCCACTAGGAGGCCTTTACCTGACTCCTATATTCATGTTAACTTAGTAATGAAGAAGGAGCGGCAAAATTAAAGGACCTCAACTCGGGGCACTCACCTTCCAAATGCGCAATCCGAGGGTTCTCATTGAATCAGCCAAATCCACCCCAACTATGCCTTCTTCAACCTCCCCTTCACGCCCCTCCTATAGAGCACCTACAGTGCCTATAGAGAGGCCTCCAAAAGCTCTAGAAGCCCCAATAAACCCCATTTTTGGACTCACGTCGCATCGGCCATAGGAGTATGCCGTGATTTTCTAGGCCCTTAAAACAGCCATGTGCTCAGCCCAAGCGTGGCCGGGAGAGATATATAGGGTTTGGACTAAGTTGGACACTAGGTTAGAAACTAGGTTAGACGCTAGATTAGACGCTGGGTTAGATCTTGGAAGGTTTGGGTAACGCTCCACTTTCCACATGTGGAAACTTACACAAGGGATTAGTGTTTAGAGCCTCGGGATGAAGCTCGGGCGATAGACTTTCTCCTCTTCTTCTACACTATGCTCACATGATGACGATGACAATAGAAGAATACAGAGCTTTTCACCTGAACCTACCACGTTCTATCCACATGACCTTCTACATGACCTTCTATTAGTATTTATAGGCAGTCCAGTTGGGTTATAGGCCTATTCGTTCAATATTCGGCCTATGGGGGTAGTAGAGGGGGTTGTCGTTGGGGGCGGTGGTCTTTAATGCAGGGGCGTATTGGAGCTATTGGAAGCCTCTCCGTGGTTGTTGGGAACACTATGAATGAGTATTTTACAGCGCATTGAGAGCAGGAAGTTCAGGGTAGCATCAATTAAGAAAAATTAGTTAATGCTCAACATAGCTCATTTTGCAACGTTGAGTGGCTTGTTTTTGATAGCATACCGTTTCACCATATTGTAGGCTTCTGCTATAATAGCTGTTTTAATATGAATATAGATGCTTGGTAAAGGCCTCCCAGTGCCCATAGGCCCACCCCCCACCTGATGTTCGGCCAAATATGGTGGGGTAAGGGGGGGTGGGTGGCGGGCGGGGAGGCCATATCGTAAACTGGAGGTATTCGGGATGTGAGGGCGGCCATGTTGTAGAGCGTAGTTGTTCCCATAGACCTGAATTTCGTCGGAACCCCCCTGCTTGCCTACACTACAGGATTGCTAGCGCATTGATCCCGGTCACCCTACCTGTATATCGTATTTGATCGAGTACCGGTACCGGTACTGTCTGTACCTGCGCGCTGTTGTCTTGTTCAGCCAAGATAAATACCGAGAACACTGTTCACTCTTGTCTGGTGTCTCTGGGGAGTTTAATCTTTTATTGAGGTGACTGCTCTATAAGACTGCTGTTTGCGGTGAGCACCAACTTTATTGACTTTACGCTCATCGATCTCGCCCACAACCGTCGTAGCTGCACTAGATATAGCTACTGCACCTGCGGTAATACTATTCATAATCCTGGGAATGTGAGCTCAATCTTCCTGCAGGAAGCTGTTGAAACATATCTCTAGCTTCGTTGAAACATTGAAATACACGCACCACAGCACGCAATCCGCACGCACACGCACACGCACGCGCACGCTTACGCAGGGTGCCGGGTGCCTCCAAGTGCCGGTATCTTTTTTCGGATCTGTAAGCTCTCGTCTGGGGTATAGGTAGCACGGTGGACCGATGGATCCGGAAGTACAAGCTCTCTCAACCCCAACACCACCAATACCTCCGGAAGCTCAAGCTCTCCCTACACCTGCACCAACACCAGGCGCATCGTCGTCAGCAATACAAACGATACAAGCGAATCCGAAAGTCCTCCAGTCGGCAATGAAGACCCCTACGGACGGAATCGAGAAGCTGCAGAAACCGGGGAGTGAGTCGCTGAAGGGGAGTTTGAGGTTTTTGCTACCAGGGCCAGTCTTTTGTGTTGGAGAGGTAGGGGTTGGAGATGAAGAGGAGGGAAATGGGAGTAGGGTGGGCTGTGGGGAGGAAGGGTGTAGTAGTGACGATGATGATGACGATGATGAGGAAGTCAGTGAGCGATCTCTATTGGGCTCTCGAAGAGGGATAGAGCGGAGGAAGAGGAGGTGGATTGGGAAGAGAGGGTGTGGGAATAGTGTTGGTGCTAGGGGGACGAGGGAGGGGTGGTGGAGGGATTGGAGGGGGGCATTGGCGTTGTGGGTTGTAATTATTGTGCTCGGGAGTGCGATGGCATTTGTGTTTGTGGAGAATGCCGAGGATGAGGGCCCCATGCCGGGGGACTCGGGGCAGGGGAGTAGTGAGGGTAAGAGATTTTTTTCATTAATGTCCATTATGGGGTGGGGTTCTGAGAAGCAGGAGGTGGGCTCGATGGCACTGGATGATTCGATGAAGTTGATGGAAAGGGGTGTTGATTTCCTGGAGGTACTGGAGCTGGAGCTGGATCTGCACAAGAGAGAAGTCCCCGATGATGCGAAATGGCTGTATGATGCTCAGGACCCTTCGTATGATTTAGTACCGGATAATGCTACCGACCGAGATAAGTTGATTGAAAGCCAGAATGGAGCGGTGAGCTCGGATGTGGAGATTTGCTCGGAGACTGGGGTTGGGTTGATGAAGAGGGGAGGGAATGCGGTGGATGCGGTTATTGGTGAGTTTCTTGTCCTCAATTTCCGGGCTCACCCCAGGGCCATAAGGCTGCCTTTAAATGATGGTTAATATTTGTTAGGAACTGCGGCATGTATCGGCAGCATCAACATGTTTGCATCGGGAATCGGAGGCGGGGGGTTTGCTGTGGTAAGGCTCGCAGGTGGAGAGAGCAGAAGTTTCAATTTCAGAGAGATGGCTCCAAAGGCAGCACATCGGGATATGTATAATGGTGATGACCCTCCCAATCAAACCACGGACATAGGAGCGCCGAGACTACTAATATACAACATTCCTCTAGTTTTCCATACTAACGTCATTGTTATGAATTCTAAGACAACCCATCTCTCGCCCAACGCGGCGGACTAGCCTTCGCCATCCCAGGCGAAATTGACGGGTTCTGGCGGCTCCATCAAAAATACGGAAGCCTCCCATGGAAAGAGCTATGGAAGCCTGCAATTAAACTCAACAAGCATGGGTTCCCGGTAACAGAAACTCTTGCAATTAGAATAGCAGCGGACAAAGAGTACTTTGAAGAGCATAGGGATGAATGGGGGTTTTTGTTTTCGGAAAAGTCGGGGAGTTTGTTGGTCGAGGGGGAGGTGATGAAGAGGCCGGCATTGGCAAAGACGCTGAAGGCAATTGCTGCGAAGGGTGGGTTGGAGGCATTTTATAAGGGGTGGATTGCGGAGAGTTTGGTGAGGGCAGCGAGAGAGGCGGGGGGGGTGGTGACGAAGGAGGACTTTGGAGAGTATTTTTCGGTGGTGGCGGAGGCGGTGGGGGCGAGGGCATTTGGGAGGGAGTTTGTGACTTGTAGTTCTCCGTGCAGGTAGGTATATTCTTTCTAAGCTGGAAGGATGCGCTGAGGTGATTGATACTGACTCAAGATGGGGGATGCAGTGGGCCTGTGCTGGTTGAGGCACTGAATATTGCTGAAGGATTGAATGTCACGGATTCATCAGACCCCGTGACGATACACCGTATGGTCGAGTAAGTTACCTCCTCCGACGTCTTTCAGGATAGCACGGAAAACTGACACTTCCACCACACAAACAGAATCATGAAATGGATGAGCGCCGGGCGAACCGAACTCGGCGACCCTACTGACGCTGAGGTCTTCAACGGCCCCCGAGTAAGCGAACTCATGACCCTCGACTTTGCTGAATCTGTCAGACAAAACATCTCCGACAATACAACCTACCCCTGGCAACACTACAGCCCAGCCTACGAGCTCACCGAGCCAAAGGGTACCTCACATATCAACGTCCTAGACCAATTTGGTAACGCAGTAGCGTTAACCACCACTGTGAACATCTACTGGGGCTCCCGCATCCACGATACAAACACCGGTATCGTCCTTAACTCCCAAATGGACGACTTCTCTATTCCGGGAAGGAGTAATTATTATAATCTATCGCCTAGTATTTACAATTACATTAAGCCGTACAAACGACCACTTTCGTCTTCGGCCCCTACAATCGCGGCGGAGAGGGATGGCAAGCCGGGCTTGATTATTGGAGCGAGTGGGGGGAGTAGGATTGTTACGAGCGTGTTTGAGTGTATTGTGAAGAGTTATCTGTGGGGGTATGATTTGTTGGATGTGGTGAAGAGTCCGAGAATACACCATCAGTTGCTGCCGGAGGTGGCGAAGGTGGAGAGGGGGGTGAGTGAGAGGGCGATTGAGGGGCTGAGGGAGAGAGGGCATATGGTGGAGGTCGTGGAAAGGGTTGGAAGTGTGGTTGGGGCCGTGAGAAGAGGAGGGAATGGGACGATTTACGCGGTGGCGGATTGGTGGAGGAAGGGAGGGGTGAGTGAGAGACGTCCTTGTTTATGTTTTGCAGTTTTGGGGATTTAAGGATGCATGTGGATAGTGGCTCTGTAGCCTATTGCTATGCCACATGTGGTTGATTTGCGGACTACGGATCATTTGCTGACTGCTTTTGGGGTATTGCAGAAAGCCGCTGGGTTCTAGAGACCGGCGAAACATCCCTCTATCCCTAGAATAGGTATGCCTACAGGTGCAAATCGTACGTTTGATCGCCGCAGGGTGGCCCCGCGGGATGATGTAGGGTGCATTAACCTCAATGCATTGATATAATATTGCTTGTGCTTTTGCTTACAAGGGTGTTTTTTTTTCTTTTCTAATTTAAGAGCTGTGGCTGGGCGGATTACAATTGGGTACATACCGATTAGATTTATATATATTGGTGTGGCATGACGATTTGTATATTTGCAATTGAGGTTGCGGTCTCTTATTCTCTTATTCATTAACATAGCTTCTTAAAGCATACATAGTCGAGAACTCCAATTCAGGCCTATCTTTCGCACAATGATCAAAAAACTCTTCCCTCACATAAGTAGTATAGTCCCGGGACTAACTACTCTCATTACCTAGAATACCTTAATATCCCCTCAGACAGGTTGATTCTGAGGAAACCCTCTAGCTGCCCTCGGTGGATACCAATATTACAATCCCTACCCAAAAGTCTTGGTGAAACATGCCGATCGCGCGAGGAAAAAGTGTAGATGCAGTGACTGTTCGGTGCTTTCAAGCTC
>Ga0307511_10001574_pt1 | contig 24225 bp, 19 predicted proteins | sample 13_EM_MG_FD_200266 | JGI IMG/M metagenome (GOLD analysis project Ga0307511, IMG submission 200266) | Populus trichocarpa ectomycorrhiza microbial communities from riparian zone in the Pacific Northwest, United States - 13_EM | ecosystem: Host-associated > Plants > Roots > Unclassified | place... | reverse complement strand
ATTGAGATAACATGTACATTCATACACATGCATGTTTTAACAGATGAAATTTAATTATTTTTTTCTTTTATTTTTGTTAAAATTTAATTTTTTTGTATGTTCTGGATCGTTTTAATGTGCTGGTCTCAAAAAAAATTTTAAAAAATAAAAAAATATTATTTTAATGCATTTCGACACGAAAAATACTTTAAAAAGCAATCGCAATAACACGAAAAACAATTTAAAAAATAACCGCAACCACACTTTTAAGTAGGCCGAGAGTTCTATGTTGAGAGATGATTTTTCAAGAGAATGAAACAAAGATTTTGATATATTTTGTTAAGCATGATGAACGAGCACGAACAAGATTTCATGAAATTGATTCTCAGACTATCCATGAATGATTTGTTGGTTCCTCCCCTAACTTAAATTGAATTAAAGTAGACTTTGAGTTTTTAAGATCTGATTTTATGGTGCACCGTTTGGGAAGTTCTCAACAAATTTATTAAAAAATAAAAAAAATATCATTTTAATGTATTTCAACACGCATAAAAAAATACTTTTAAGCGTTGGATTGTGAATTCATGCATGTATATGACTTTTTCCAGAAAGATTTTATATCCAAACCTTAACTAATAAATTATTTTTTCACCCTACCAGTATAATTTTTTTTATTGAAATCCTAGTATCTAAAAATTCATTGAATTTTAAGTCGAGCTGACCCATTAAAAAATAAAATTTTATATATTTTATTTATAAAACTTGAATTTAAAATTTTATTTTTAAAAAATAAACGTTAAACTACTTGAATTAACCACCATTATCTCCACCTCTATATTTATGCGCGCGCGCGTGTTAATTTGCGTTCTTTTTCTTCAATAAATTAATGCTCATTGATTTTCTGAAGAGGTAGGAAACATGGACGCACTTCGTCCGGTGCTAGTTTTGAATTTGTGCGAGTAATGGGGCCGCATGCACAGAAATTTCGGCGGTGTTTGTTTTTTTTATTTTATTTTCACCGTATTTAAAAAATATTATTTTATTATATTTATAATAAGAAAATATTTTAAAAATTAATAATTATTATAATGTTAAACGGAATCTTTACTTGCCACTCCTTGCCATGCAGTATGTTAAATCATTGATATTAAATTCCTGATTGATCTATCATATCATAACTTATTTGAGTTGAATTGCATATCTTAGTTGATTTAGTTAAAATTCCGGTGATATTTGATATAATTTTTTAAAAAATATAAAATAAAATGATAATATTATAATTTTTATTTTAAAAAATAAAATAAAAAATAATCCAAATCAATTCAACAACATGTGACCCGTACTTTAAACAAGTTCGGGATTTATAACCATGTTCGTTTAAAATATACTCTTGTCTTCAAATTTACTCAGAAAATAATAATTTCCAGGGCACCCTAAATTTGATGCCAAATTCGTACTACAATTTTATCAACGCAAGCAATCATTGTACTTTTTTTTTGCCCTTTGTTGGAAAACATGTTCCTAACAAACACCACCACTTGATGCTCCTGATACCAAACCAAGGGCAAATCTCTAGCCGAACATCTCTTGTGGCTCTGTTGCGGGTTTGGTAATTCCAACTTATCAGGGCCATGCATTTTCATATCTAGCCCTTGGCTTTCAATTAGGCAGTGCCTTGCTACCCACCTTGCTTCTTTACAGTGTGTAGGCCATTTTTAAAGTTGTGGACAAGGATGTTGCTCATTGTCAATGCAATGGTCTCACTTTCGGTGACAATGAACATCAACATTCTGGACAAGGCACCATTGCTAGTCAAGATACAGCTTTGAGATTTCTGATCAGACACCTCCTTCTTTCTGGGCCATGGGACATGGAGTCGACACCGTCAGGAGCGAGGACGACCCTTTTCTCGTGGCTCGCTTCACTAGCAATTACGTGCCAGCTTCGGTGCACCATGTAACAGTAGCCTAGCCATGAACCTGCTCCAAACCAGGAGGTTACATGTAAGCTCTTGTTCACATGTTCAAGAGCAACTGTGCGAGCAGTTGTTTTGGTGGTAAGAGATTTCTTAATATACTGTTGTAAGTTCAAGTAGACTGCGGTATTACAGTAATAATAAGACAAAAGTAGTATACATTTTCAAAGGGAAAAAAAATGCACGGAATCAATATTAATCACTTTATTGTTTGTGAAGTTAAATTAATCAATCTTATTTTATATATGATTCCCATGCTCATTTCCAAATTTAATTAGAAAAATTATGATGCGGAGTGGCGCCTTTTAAAAATCATTCAAATAGATTTAATCTTAGTTGATGTATAAGTTTATTCAAAGATGTTTTTATTCTTGAATAAAAAAGATAAACTCTTTATGAACATATAATTCGAGTTGCGAATGACCTATACATCTTAAATCTAAATGCAAACATACTTTGCGTTGGAATGTGAGATATAAAAAGTGTTTATTTTTGTGATTAAAATTGTTTTTTTTAAATATTAAATTAATATTTTTTTATATGTTTTTTTTTATAATTTTAATGCACCGATGCTAAAATAAAAAATATAATAGGATATATTTTCAATGAAAAAACATTATTGATGATATAATTTCATATAAAAATCACTGTAGTGATTTGTAAGAGAAGAAAATTGAAGGGTCTTTTTATTTAAAAATCTTAGGTGAACAAATGCGAGCTTATTCGAGAGTGTGGTTGTGGTTACTTTTCAAAGTGTTTTTATTATTGAAATACATTAAAATGATATATTTTTTATTTTTTAAAATTTTATTTTAAGATCAACATATCAAAACGATTCAAAATGAAAAAAATTAGCAAAAAAAATTTAAAATTTTAAAAAATACGGTTTTCACCGTATTTCCAATAAAAAAGTGGTGGGATTTTTGGGGTCCATTTACTTGCCTGCCTTTTGGACAAGTCACGGATAAGAGCTGCAACTAAATGGAAGACAGGTATGAAACTTTCCAAATCTTTTAGCTAGCTTATTCTGGTAGGGTGGTTGGCATTACACAACATAAGTCAACAAAGAAACATCGAACTAAAATCTGATGTATTTTTCCTTTTCCAATTGGAAAGCACTACCCATTCCCTCACGGCCCAAGATCAGTAACATCAATTTAAATTTCATGTCCGAAGATAATGTATTTTTTTAAGCAATTTGATGCTGCCAATCCCCTTTGCTAGACGTGCATGAGTTCTCCAAACGTCAGCTCCTGCAGCCCCCGAGTGCGCCTTCTTGAAGTTATGTATATTTTGTCCTTGAAATTAAGTAACCCCCTGCACAAGATGTCCATTCTCGATTGGTGCAAGTCACGAGAGAGACTAGGGTGATAATGACTCGGAACACCTTCCAAATTTTTAAAGACAAGAAGCCTTCCCTGGAAAAAAAAATTCAAGATAAGAAGGCTAGCTATGAAGGTAAGCTACAGGCCTACTAGGATGCAATTTGGAATCAATAATGGATGCCCAAAATTGAAGCAATATACCTCAATACGAAAGTCTTTGCATTCAATCAAAAGCTTGTAAGACATCTCAATCCTCGATCTTGATGGACACTGGACGTGGGTGCTTGTCGTTCCAAGTGGCGTGAAACCATACATGCTACTCTCGAGAGAGAGAACGAGACGACTACTGGTTTAGTCGAGAATTTAAATTTTTTTTAATGCATGGAAATATGTGTATAGTAGACTGGTAGTATGTACATAATAAGCCTTATTGTACTAAGTATGTAGTGTGTTTTTTAAGGATGTTTTCAAATTAAAATAATTTTTATATTTGATATGAAAATATTAAAGCTATTTAAAAATGTTAATTTAGTTTTTTTAAATAAAAAATATTATATAACTACAAAATATTATAAAATTATTTCTACATTTAGGTAGTTCGTGACCTTGGGGTGGATAGAAGGGATTATGGAAACTGATATAATAAGAAGTAAAAACAATTGCAATCAGAATTTAAATAAAATCAAGCGAGGGATAAAAAGGAAAAAAAGAAAAATTGCCATGTCATCCATGATAAAAAAAAAAAATCCCAGGAAAACCAGATCGAACGTTCAAGAATGGGAATAGTATAATAATCGAATCCATTGAAAAGAAGATTATGGAAGGTAAATATCTGGGATGAAAAAATGCACACCAAATATAGCAAAATAATAATAATAATAATAATAAATGGTAATATAATGATGCAAATATAAAACAGAAAGAAAATAAATTCCATGATTGACCAGTATGGGTGCAGAGGCAGACAAAGTATGGAAGAAATAAATTCCACGACTACCAAAGCTTTTGACTCGGAAGACCCACTCTCTTGAGGGGTCTGTGCACCGTATCTTAAGGGGTCTCTGCAACGTATTATCATGTTTTAAAAATATTTTTAAAAATATATATTTTTTATTTTTTTAACTTCAAATTAATATATTTTTAAATCATTTTAATATTTTAATATTAAAAATAATTTTTTAAAAATAAAAAAATATTATTTTGATATGTTTGTAAGTAAAAACACTTTAAAAAATAACCGCAACCACACTCCCACACTCTCGAATATGATCATTTAAAATGAAAATTTTCTTTTACTTATCAAATCAAACACTGATTTCTAATTAAATTAGAATTTTTTTTTAACTTGATGTGATTATATTCAAGAAAATACTTAACAAACATTTCATTTAAAATACTACCTGTGTTGGAGATTAACATTATAGTCATGATAATTATCATGCAATAATAGCAATATAATAAATTAGCAAGAATATTTTTAAGAAATTCTACAAATATTAATTTTATGAATAACTCCAAGCATGTATTATCAAACTATATTGATAAAATAAAATAAATTAATTCTTGATATCAGCTACAATAATCATCTACCTATCTCATGTTGATTTTTAGGCATGTTTTTACTTGAATTTTATTTTATAAAAAATTATGATGATAAAATTATAATAAAAAAAATTGTGGCGAAAATAACAATGAATTACTATTATTTTTGTAATCTTAAAAATAAAAATTTCTATTAAATGTCAAATATATTTACTTTTTAGTTATCTAATTATTTAAATTTAAATTCAAGAAAAGATTCGTGATAAAAAATATCCTTTTTTGTTTTATAAAAGATAATTCTTTCTTAATACACTAATTTCCTTTGAGAATGATACGAAAAAATCCACCATGGACAAATAAAGTAGAAAAATAAAAATTGAACCTAACGTGCATTAGACTGTAATGGCAAGCGCGTGGATGGACAAATAAAGTAGAAAAATAAAGATTGAACCTAACGTGCATTAGACTGTAATGGCAAGCGCGTGGGAGGAAGAAATCCCAAAACTGGCAAAATAAATCCAAAAGATCGAAATTCTTGCTCAATAAGTTGCGGTGACAAAGGGAACAAAGATGTCAAAAACCGAGGTCGGAATGAAATTCAAATTCACATCCAATTCAAATTCACCACAAATTCTTCATTAACTTCACGCGTCTCCCTCTACCGTCATAAAATCCGTGTCGTAGTCTTCGTCATCATAAAAAATAAAAAAATAAAAAACAAAAAACCTCACTGAAATCACGCACGGCCTTTTCATTTCTCCGAGAGAGAACAAATACCAGAGAGACACACACCAAGCCCTTAGTTTTACTTATTTTCTTCGCCATTTCCGCCTTGAAAAACAAAGTGAAAAAAATCTGTGAAAAAAATTATCTTGTTATTTATATGTTTTCAGCAGTCTCGCCGGTTGGTGTCATTTTTTTTTGTGTGGAAATGAACCTTTTGAGTTAACAAGGTAGTCTAGTCTTTACTTATTAAAGTGAGAATCCTGTGTTCACTTTCAATCTTCTTTTTATTTCAGTTTTTTTTTGTGTTGTGGGTTCTTATTCTTGTTTTTGTATGTTCATTTCGCAGGTTTTCAAGGCTTTGTTTGTTTGTTTGATTGGTTTTCATTGTTATTTGATCGAGTTTTGGTGAGAAGTGAAGTGGGTTTATCTTGAAATTGGGGTTTAAGTCTGATCAAAAGTATTAAGGGTTTTGAAGTGGCATTAGTGAAATATTGATTACTGGGTTTTTGCTGGTCTAGAGGTAAGTGAAATGGGTGATACGGAGGATGCTAATAGTGAAATGATACACAGGTTGCAATCTTCTTTTGGAACAACACAATCGTCATCTGCTACAATGTCTAAACAACCCTTTTCTTTGATAAACCAATTAGATGTTTCTCAATTGAATTTGAACCAAACCCAGTTGCGGGCAAGGCATTTTGCGAATTTTTATCAGAATTTTAGTGGTGATAGTAACAAAAGAGTAGGGATTCCGCCTTCACATCCTAATCAGATCCCACCCATTTCGCCGTATTCCCAGATCCCGGTGTCTAGGCCAGCGAACCAGCAAATGAGTACCCAGAATTTCAGTATGGGACCTACCCATTCGCGATCTTTATCGCAGCCATCATCGTTTTTCTGCCTTGATTCCTTGCCACCGTTGAGTCCGGCCCCTTTTCGTGACTCCTCTTCGCCAACGGTTTCGGACCCTATTTCAACTGATGTGTCCATGGAGGATAAGGATGGTAGCTCTCATTCGTTGTTGCCACCCTCCCCTTTTAATAGGGGCAATGCTCCACGTGTTGGTGAGAGTTTACCTCCACGGAAAGCCCATAGAAGGTCTAACAGTGATATTCCATTTGGTAATGTGTTGCAATGTTCACCTCCCCTTATTCCGTTGAGGGGTTCAGGTGGCTTGGAGCGGTCGTTGTCCGGTAGAGAGAATCCAGCGATGGCTAAGCCAGCTCAGTTGGTAAAAAAAGAATGGGAGAGAGGTGGTGAAAGCATTGCGGAGGGGACGGGTGAGAGGAAATCTGAAGGGGATGTGGATGATTTGTTTTCTGCTTATATGAATTTAGATAACATTGATGCGTTGAACTCTTCGGGTACTGATGAGAAGAATGGTAATGAGAATCGTGAGGATTTGGATAGTAGAGCTAGTGGAACTAAGACAAATGGTGGTGATAGCAGTGATAATGAGGCAGAAAGCAGCGTTAATGAAAGTGGTGGCAGCGTGCCAAGAGGAGGATTTAGTTCTTCAACAGAGAAGAGGGAGGGGATCAAAAGGAGTGCTGGAGGTGATATCGCTCCTACCTCCAGGCACTACAGAAGTGTGTCAATGGATAGTTTCATGGGCAAATTGAACTTTGGTGACGAGTCTCCAAAATTGCCACCTTCACCAGGAACTCGTCCAGGTCAACTTTCACCCACCAATTCAATGGATGGCAATGCCTTTAGCTTGGAGTTTGGGAATGGTGAATTTAGTGGTGCTGAACTGAAGAAAATTATGGCTAATGAGAAACTTGCTGAGATTGCTTCAACTGACCCAAAACGTGCAAAGAGGTAACCTTTTATCCCATTTGATCAATAATTCATGTTATGTTGTAGTTTGTGGCATCATAGGCAGATGCCAAAGTCGAGCGTACTGAGCGATGGTATTATTAAAATTTCCTAATATTTCTTAGGCGGTTGGACTCTTGGGCGGTTAGGCTATTGGGTGGTTTAAGATCTACACCATGTAGCCCTATTCGTCTTATGAAAATAAAAGCTCTTTGCTCCTGTGTATGTAGGCAATGTGTATGTAGAGAATTTGCCGAACCACGTTAAATCTTGTGTTTTTTCTAGTTTCTCTTCTATTTCAATATTCATCAATAATTGCCGCAGGTTTTTCTCGATATGTTATAAGCCTGGCCCCGATGTTTCATTTTCTTCATTTGTTGGTCAATATCAGGATTTTGGCGAATCGGCAATCAGCTGCTCGTTCTAAGGAGAGGAAGATGAGATATATTTCAGAATTAGAACACAAGGTTCAGACTTTGCAGACAGAAGCTACCACATTGTCTGCTCAGCTTACTCTTTTACAGGTAGTGATTTAGAGTTTTGAAATTTGTTTCCATGTGTTCTAGTAGTCTCTTTTAAAAAAAAATTTCGTTGTTGTCTTCTCTCCAGAGGGATTCTGTTGGTCTTACAAGCCAGAATAATGAATTGAAATTTCGCCTTCAAGCCATGGAGCAACAAGCACAACTCCGAGATGGTATGGATTCTCCCACCTGGGTTTCTTTGCATTTTTCTCTCTCTTGCATTTATAGGTTTCATTGGCACAAAACAAAAATAGGGTCAGAACCTGTTGTGTGAATGCACCGTGCGTAGTTTGTGCTGGTAGAGTTAGGGGTGGTGGTGGTTTCCTGTTCTTTGTTGTCTGTGGAACTTGCATATCCAGAATTAGGCCTTATGGTATGTAACTTTTATCCATAGCGGTTAGCTCTCCTGCTTGTGTGGCCATGCTGCCATGGACATTTCTATTGTTAACTTATGTCCATATAGTTAGGTGAACAATCACTTGCTTTGAACGTTTATCTGTTGGTGTGTGATACTAACTTCCTAATTAGTGAGCGAAACATGTTGAAAGAATTGCATTGCTAGGAGTAATACTATATATTATATATTAAGAGTTTGTTGATTTCTCGTGCAAGCCCTTTCCCTTGTTCTTTGAAGCACATCTGTACCACATGCGTTATTTACTTGTTCTTTGACATTCAGCTTCAGCATACTTGGTAGATTTATTGGTAATCCTGTTCAATTTTAACAGCTCTAAACGAAGCATTAAACGGTGAAGTACGACGGTTGAAGATTGCTACGGCAGAGCAGGGTGGGGATTCTGACCCATCCAAGGGCTTGGTTCAGCAGCAGCTTTCTGTCAACCCTCAGATGTTCATGCAGCAGCCACGACCTTCTCAACTTAACAGGCAGCAATTGCAGCAGCAGCAGCAGCCTTCAGCCTCCCAAATCAACATGCATCAGTTGCAACAGCAGCAGCAGTCCTCCCAGCCACAGCCTCAACAAAATGGCAGTACTACCTTAAAGTCAGATTCGAATCAATAGGTTGGGGAGAAATCGATGGCTGCTTGGGTTATTAATCGTCTTACCAACTTCTGGTGCTTTACATTTGTTTCTTTCAATGCATTCATTCATTAGTTTTCCATCTCCAAGAGACGTCTTTAAGGTGTGGCAGTTACAAATTCAACCTGCATCGCATATCCAGCTCGGAACTTCGTTTGAAGTGATATATACATACAAGCCTCAATATATGTGTTACTTATGATTATGAATGTTATTTGTATCTGTTAGGTATTTATTTCCTAAAGGGAAACATTTCTTAGGCATAATATGTTTGTTGAGACATTTTGAAGAAAACTCTTTCTTTGTTTATTTCAGTAAAGAATGGTTGATTCTCGTTGTAGTTACTTGTGCTTTTCTATCTATTTGCTATGTCATGTTTCTTGTTCTGACTTCTGTCAGAGAACAGAGTGCCATCTGGTGTAAATTTTGTAGAAGGGAGGTTCAAGATCCTCATAAACAATCAAGTATTACACCATCAAAGTTACTAACACAACCAAGAGATTAACTGGGAATAGAACAAAATCTTTTAACATTACCTGGACACAACAAAAATCAACATTGAACCTGCTTCGGTGCTAATCTGACTTTTGTGTTCTTTGATTCTTTCCTTTTCTTCTCTCGCCGCTTCTATGTCTGTGCTTGCATGCTCAGTAGCTTGGATATCCTATGTTTGTAGCCTCTTCTTCTTCGCCCTACACCTTTCGGTTGAATCTTGAATGCACGCAGAAAAAATTGCTGCCGCCTCCTTGCAACCAATAATTGTATTAATACCAATGATAGTATAATCTTAAGCCTCAGAGATAGATAGAAAATTTAAAAATTGAATCTATCGAGTAGCATTTGCTTCCTCTTTTTAGGTTTATGTAATTAGGATTTTTTCTTCATATCTCAGAAATCTTTTGAGCCGCAAGAACCAAGTCTCATTAATGGAAGGATTAGGACTATGATTTGATCTTAAAACCTCTCTTCAACGAGAGGGACCCAACATTTTCACTACTTAATAAAATCCAAACCTAACTGGAAATCTGTTTATGCGATCAAGTTTTTTTTTTTTAAAAATTCAACGAATAAAATAAAACATTCGTAAAATCTTAGGGTTGCCATATCCTTCTCACAGTACAATGGAGACACGCCTTTACAATATTACGAAACCAATTTTTACATACCATGACATAAATGTTTTTTTTATAGTTTAATGTTGGTGTCCGGGCCAGCTTACGCGCACCTCGATTAATCTTACGACCATATAAGTCTCCAGTGACCATCATATAAGCAACTATAGGACTCGAACCTGAGACCACAAAAAAAACAAACCTCTTAATCTCAAACTCTTATCACTGAGCCACCATCTAAATGGTTCAGATAAATATTTTTAGTTAAGCTGTAAATTCAGGGGAGAGAGAGAAAAAAGCTTTGGCAAGTTAAACGACATGCTTATCCGCCGTTTTAGGTGCCCCCTGATCAAAACCCTACGAACCCCTCCTCCATGCTCCACCATTCACTCCATCATCAAAAACCCATGCACTAACTGAACAGAAACAAAACCAAGGCTGCCTGTAGCCACCTAGTTAACTCAACGCTGATTCAACCTGTCCACAATGGCCGAGTCACCGGCGGGACTTACCTCCCAAAACTGGAATCCAACTCAGGACCAGCAACAACCAACAGCAACATCAGAACAACTCATCGCCAAATCCATAGCTCCAGTGAAACCACAATTCCTCCGTCCTCCACCTTCTCGCGCCTCCCAAAAAGATACCACGTCATCCACCGTTTCCGATTCTAATAATGATATCTCAAAATCTATTAACACTAACACAACCAGTGTAGTGGCCAAGGAGAAGAAGTCCAAACGACAACTCAAACGTGAACGCCAGCAGGTTCTGATTTTCCATTTCTTACATTTTATTTGTTTGTGATATTTATTTATTTATTGTTTTTTTTTAAATAAATCTTATGACAGGAAAAGAAATCCTCAGTGAATCTCTGCCCTGAATTAGCTAAAACCGGAGATGTTAATTCATGTCCGTATAAAAATAACTGCCGGTTCAATCATGACTTAGAAGCATTCAAGGCTCAGGTAATTAATTAATTAATCAAATCACTGATTTGCCGATTTTTTTTTAATTATTGCCGTTCTACTTTGATTGAGCAAATGCTGTTGTGTAGAAACCGGAGGATTTAGAGGGAGAGTGTCCGTTCGTAAACGGGGAAGGGTCGTGCTGTCCTTATGGATTAGCTTGTAGATTTTACGGAACTCATAAGGGTCGTGATGGTGTTAGAAATGGTAAAAAGCAAATTTCGGAGATTAATGGGTTGAATAAGGATGTTCAAAAGCTTTTGTGGAAGAATAAAATGAAGTTTCTGAAGGCGGATTCTGTACTCAAGTCTCTTGGGCTTACGGTAATGAATAAAACACCGACAATGCTGTTGAATTTGTGATTTTTTTTTAATGTAGCTGATTTTTGTTGATTTGTTACCAAGGGTCCGGGTAAGTCGAAAGTGAAAAAAGTGGACGAGGAGGAAGTTGAGAAAGTTGTTGATGATAATGACTCTCATGGCACTAATGACACTAATGAGAATGGCTGTGGTGACGGGGGCAATGAGTCAGCTGGTAAATTAGATTGCGCTGCAGAAGTGCTTGGTGGTGATGATGTGGATGGAGTACTAACTGATGAAGTTAGGCCCCAGAAGAAAGCAAAATCAGCTGTTGAAGTAAATGGTTGCTCTGGCGAAGAAGTCAATGGTTGTTGTCTTAAACTTTTGTTCCAAATTGGTGCATTTTTTGGAACTATATGTATCTCACATTGAATATGTTTTGCAACAGGATTGGGTATCCCAGAGAAAGATATTGAGAATAACTGCCCTCTCAAAACAGAACCAGAACTTGTATCTGATAAACTAGAAGTCATAGCTGATAGTGTAGAAACTGATGGAAGTTTAAAATTACACCCACGTGAAAAAAAGCTTATCGACTTCAGAGGAAAGTTGTACCTTGCTCCTTTGACCACTGTTGGAAATCTTCCTTTTCGAAGAGTCTGTAAAGCTTTGGGAGCTGATGTTACTTGCGGTGAAATGGCAATGTGCACAAATCTATTGCAGGTCTGTTTTCTTCATCACTATCTCATTTTACGCAACTTGCTGGTTTGGTTTTCTTGTTAACAAGGTTCTTTCTTTTCAATTTGTATTATGTTTAATGCTTGTAGCTTGCAAGATCTAAGATCATTAACTTTCCATAAGTATGTACAGTTTTAGATTTCCATTGTCATTACTCGCTGTCAGAAATGGTTATATTGTGGATCAGATGTGGTTTTCTTCCCATGATAGTCAGTAAATATATGCTCTATAGCCTAGTAATGATTCTTTACTCTATGCTATACACGATTAGTTTGATTTAACACTTGGAACATTGCTTAACCTCATTTCCTTTTGATTATAGGGTCAAGCTTCAGAATGGGCACTGCTGAGACGTCATTCATCTGAGGATTTATTTGGTGTTCAAATATGTGGGGCTTATCCAGATACAGTTACACGTACTGTTGAGCTTATAGATCAGGAATGCACAGTGGACTTCATTGATATAAATATGGGCTGCCCCATCGATATTGTTGTTAACAAGGGTGCTGGGTCATCTCTTCTTACAAAACCAATGCGGATGAAAAGCATTATAGAAGCCACTTCTGGTACAGTGGAAAAGCCTATAACTGTCAAGGTAATAATTAAATATCTGTGCAAACCCCATGCTGAAGCAGATATGTTGTTCTGCAATTTTATAGTTCAGCTTACTTTCTCCATAGGGAAATGCCAACTTTCCCTTTTATGCTTGTGTTTCCAGCTTGCAGCCTTTGTTACTCTTGGGCTTCTCTGACCAAACTTAATTTTGATAGCTCATACTGCATTTTCTCAATGTAGGTGCGGACAGGTTATTTTGAAGGAAAAAGCCGTATTGACTCATTAATTGTGGATATTGGAAAATGGGGTGCCAGTGCTGTAACAATTCATGGTCGATCACGTCAGCAACGCTATAGCAAGCTTGCTGATTGGGACTACATATACCAATGTGCTAGAAAGGCCCCAGATTCTCTGCAAGTTCTAGGAAATGGGGATGTCTTTTCATTCGTTGATTGGAACAATCACAAATCTGACTGCCCTGAGCTTTCTTCATGCATGATAGCTAGAGGTGCACTAATTAAGGTTGGGACTCTGGAGTTGTGAATTGTTAGTTTCTACATTTTTATGTAATTATTACTAGACCATAATAAAGTTTTGTAGTCTTAAGAATAATATTCACTGTATTTTGCAGCCTTGGATATTTACTGAAATCAAGGAACAGAGGCACTGGGACATAAGTTCCGGAGAGCGATTGAACATTCTAAAGGATTATGTGCGTTCTGGCCTAGAACATTGGGGCTCTGACACAAAAGGTATACAGTATTGGTCAAAAACGTAATTTCATACTGAATGGGTGATTGGGAAAGCGTTTCAATGTAACAGTAATTCCTTGTTTCAACATCTGTAGGAGTGGAGACAACTAGGCATTTCTTGTTGGAGTGGCTAAGCTACACATGCAGATATGTACCGGTAGGTCTCTTAGATGTCATTCCACAGCGGCTCAACTGGCGTCCACCCTCATACTATGGTCGTGATGACCTTGAAACGCGCATGGCTTCTGATTCTGCTGCTGACTGGGTATGTGCAATTCTCTAAATATATCTTAACGATTAGTGCCGCTACATAAGCTGCTAAACACTACAGTTGTGTTAACTCGCTCCAATTTATATACAGGTACGTATCTCTGAAATGTTGCTTGGCAAAGTTCCGGATGCCTTTACATTTGCACCGAAGCATAAATCAAATGCCTATGACCGAGCAGAGAATGGCTAATACGTGCCAATTCTTAATTTTCATCCGGAAACTAGACAGTAAAATCCTTTTTCCATATATGTAACTCCCTTGATTCTAGAATTTTATGCTGGTGCCTTTTACATTCGCAAGGGCTCTTTGGTACTTGTCTCTTGTAGCAACGAAAACACGTATTTTGAGCTGTAATATTTAACGTTGCCAATGTTTTTAAGAGGAACAAGGTGGTTGTCCTCACCTGAATTTTGTACCATTTTGTTTTCTAAAATGTTTGAAACATTGTATTTTAGAAATAAATAAAAGGCATATGATTTTAGGGAAGGTTGAGACATGAATTGAAATTTTTGTTAAGTCACCTGACACAATAAATGAGGAAGTTTAATGTTGTTAGAAAGCTCCTATAGCTTGTCTTTTTCCGATTGATTTGCCTTCAGACTAATGGCCTAGTTTCGATTTAAGTGTAGTCTCTTGAAGAAGACTTGGTACAACTGGGATGGATCTGCGAGGCTGGCTTGGTAATCAGTTCAGAAGAACTTAAGAACATGACTGACATTTTTGGCTATCAAGATAACAAGAAGCTGCTAGAATTAGACACTGGTACACACCAAAAGCAAAGCCATGAAGAGGTATCACCAACCTTTATATGAGAAACATACACACAGGCGAAGTTCCACGAGAGTTGATCTGGTGGGCGTGTCAAACCATTAACCAGTAACCTGATTTTGATACCATCCATGTGTCATCGGACCAAAAAGCAGTTCCGGTCAGTTCATTAATGGCGTTACCATGTCTACACTATCAAAACTAACCCTCAATGAGCATTTGTTTCTATGAACATAACAGTTCAGTCCAGGCTGAAAAAAAGCGAGAGAAATTGGGCAGCTGCAGAATTCCCTTCTCCACTGTTCTAACAACAAGGCCAATGTTTTTACTATTGGAAGAAGCAAGAAAAAGGACAAGTTACTTCAGGCTCTTCGTTGGAAATTAATGCCATATGCAGATGCAGGATACCATTCAGCATCATTAATTATATGAAAGACTCGATTCACTTCCGTCCATCCTAAGCAGTTGTAGCCAGTCGAGTTTTGAAACACTTTTGAGGGGCTGATGCATGGTGAGATGCACAGAGTTTCTAGATAAAAAGAAATGGAAACAAGGCACTAGAGATTCAAAAAATCTCACTATTGAAACTTTGATGGAACACCTATCCCTGTGTATACAAATGTCATGTTAATGCCGATACAGCAATAAGTAAAAAATTAAACCACGCACTTCTAGGTTTAAATCTTGCAAAATTTAAAAGACCAAACAAAATTGTGTAACTTATAGATTTGGAACCGTAATTAATCCAAGCCAGCACACAAAGATTGTATCGAGATCATTATTGAAATCATCTACCACCTGGCCATATCACAAAGTAAATAACCATTAATCTCGCTGTCTTGAGCCAAAATCCATCAGTTCGGCAAATTTGAGGTGTTGCAAACAACATATATCATGTCAAAGAAGACAACTCCCCGGCTTCACTGACTTTCGGCACATCCTGATTCAGGGGTGCTTGCACCCAGCCCCCATCAATGGACTCTGGACTTCCATTCAATCCATCATCCACAAAATCACCGATCCTTTTCACCATAACTTCCTTTGGCTGGACAGGGTACTTCCCAGAGAAGCAAGCATAACAAAAATTCGGAGACTCCTCAGCCAACAATTTTTTCAAGCTATCCAATGGTAGAAATGCAAGCGAATCACATCCAATGAACTCCCTAATCTCCTCCACGCTCATTCTATTAGATATCAACTCCTCAGAACTTGGTGTATCTACTCCATAGTAGCAAGAAGCTATAATTGGTGGACTAGCAATCCTCATATGGATCTCCTTAGCCCCAGCCTCCTTAAGCAACCTAACAATTTTTGATGAGGTAGTTCCTCTCACAATCGAATCATCCACAACCACAACTCTCTTCCCCTCCAAGACTCTCCTCACTGGAGACAGCTTAAGCTTAACACCGAAGTCCCTAATCTTCTGTGATGGCTCAATGAAAGTCCTTCCAACATAATGCGACCTTATCAACCCTTGCTGAAAAGGGACACCTGCTTTCGCTGCATAACCAAGTGCAGCCACCACCCCAGAGTCCGGGACCGCAATCACTACATCGCAATCAACAGGAGCCTCAGTAGCAAGTATTTCCCCGAAAATATGCCTTGACTCATAAACAGACCTGCCAAATACTATTGAATTAGGCAAAGAAAAATAAATATGCTCAAATATGCATTGTTTCGGTTCAGGGTGGGGCATTAGGCAAAGAGATTGAACCCCGTCTTTGTCCACCACTAAAACTTCACCAGGATAAACCTCTCTCTCATATGTGGCCTCAATCAAATCAAGAGCACATGTCTCAGAAGCAAACACAACAGCACCGTTACTCCTCCTTCCCATCACCAGAGGCCTAAAACCATAAGGGTCCCTCACAGCTACCAACTTATCCTCGGTAAGAAAGACCATAGAATAAGCCCCTTCAAGCTTCTCGCAAGCATCAACAATCCTCAAAAAGAAAGGTCTAGTTTTTGATGTGGCAATCAAATGCAAAACAACTTCAGTATCAGAACTAGTATTAAAAATCGAACCATTTTCTTCAAGGATAGCCCTTAATTTCCTATAATTCACTAAATTCCCATTATGGGCAACCCCGACAGAGCCAAACCTATAACCGGCAACAAAAGGTTGCACGTTTTTAAGCATCGAAGACCCAGCAGTTGAATATCTAACATGACCAATAGCTAAATCACCGGGTAATTGGTCAAGTTTTGACTCATTAAACACTTCAGAGACTAAACCGACACCAGTAACAGATTGCAAAACCTTATTGTCATTAACAGTAACAATACCAGCTCCTTCTTGACCTCTATGTTGCAAAGCATGAAGGGCCAAGTAGCAAAGACGTGAAGCTTCTGGGTCACCATAGATACCCACAACACCGCACTCTTCACGAGGCTTATCGTCGTCGTCATCAAAATAAGAAGAAAAATCATCCGAGCTCTTTTTGTCTGTGGAAACAAGGTCAGAGATTGGATTTTTAGAGGAAAGAGTGATGTGGGTTTTGTGGGTAGCGTGAGAAAGGTGGGGTTTTTGAAGGGTTTTGGGGAGGAGAAAAGGAGGGGCCTTCTGGGGAACTTGAGGGCTAGTGTTTAAAGAAAGAGAATGCTTTGAAAGAGCAGAGAAACTGGTGGTGGCGGCGGCGGTGGCTGCCATAGATGGAGCTGGAGAAAAAGAATGGTGGGTGTTCGTGTATGCGTGTGTGTGTGTGAGAGAGAGGGGCTGTGAGGGAGAAAGCGTAGGAAGGCTGGGAAGTTTTGAAAGCAGTTCTGGTTAGATTCTATAGGTTTTGCCGTTTTGGAAGACTTTCACTTGTAGAAGGGCACGAAAGTACTTGTGTTTTTTTTTTTTGGGGACCTCACGCCGAGAGTGTTATTACTTTAAAAAGAAAAAAGAAAAGGTGGTAACTGCGCTTTAATAATCTCTTCCTAAATACTATATAGTTAGTGGGGCGATCCTTGGCAACATAGAGGTCAAGAAGCAGAAGACTTGGTTTGGATTTACTTCTTAAGAAAATTAGGTTTAGAATTAGGCTTAATTATGCTGTCTTTTTTAGGAGACTGTGCTTTGTCTTTATGAGAAAACAATGCATTAAAATTTCTGTGTAGTCTTTTTTTTATTGTCGATTCTTCTTTCTCGAGACAATAACTTAAAAAACTCAATATTGATTTCGAACAATTTCTTTTTATAAAAGCTCCATATGTCATTATACGACAATGCTATAATTTATAATTATTAGCTCTTACTACTTGAATAGTTTCTTTAAAAAAAAGGTAGGAAGCGCAAATGCTACACGCCCAAAGTTGTTTTATGGGTGTAGTTGAATCGTATTTTTGAAAAGTCTTGATTTTTTTATTTTAAATTAATTTTTTTTAATATACTAATATTAAAAATAAATTTTTAAAAATAAAAAATATATTATTTTATTATATTTCCAAACAACAAAAATTCTTATCACAAGCAAACTGAAACACGAACCATAGTACACTCGTAATTTGATGGTTGGTCCAGGATCCTAGATGGAGGTCCAGCCACCTTTTTTGCCCAAGAAATAAACTGCCCGAAGACAGCTTCTCTGGAAGTATAGTACTATGATTGGGCCACGCACCTCATAAGCAAAACAAACCCACGCCCTTGGATTTTGCTCAAGTTGGCAACTTGAATATTTGCATCAACTCTATCTCAAACCACCTCCTTTTTAAAAGAAAAAATGGCACGATTACTGTTTGATGCTTCCTTGTATTCTTCGATACTACTCGTAGAAGATTCGTTGAATCTCTTACTGGTCTTTTCTTTTTGAAAGAGATGGTTAATCTTGATTAATGTATAAGCTGACATGAGGACATTCTTATCATCAAATAAGAAAATTGTTAAGAACAAAAGTCGAAATAAAAATCTAACTTGTAGGGATCAAACTGAGTTTTATTTGAGTTCCAGGGATTCCTTTTTAATTCTTTGTAGGACATAGACCCATGTCCCTGCTTACCCTCCTTTAGATCCATGGTTGCATCATCCAACAAAAACCCTCTCTAATGTAGTTTTTGCTAAGCTATTTGTGTGTAGAGAGAGAGAGAGGCCAGGGAGGGAAGTCATATTCTGGAGGACCATTTAACAGTTGTCTTTGAAAGTGAGTTCCAACTCTGTGCATGCCAAGAGAAATGGCTAATGAATGTACGGATGGCAGAGGAGATTCTCACCATTTAAGACAAGAATGAATATACCACCATCACCCTTCAAAACCCAGCCCAGAGTCACTCGAGTCTCTTGGCAGCAATTGGATTGGAGAGAACCTGAGGCCACTGATTGCTACTTCGATGAGAAAAAAGAAAAAGTTTCAAGATCATCCTGAACCATGAAACATTTACATTTAAAAATCTTCATGATAGAGATTCGATGGCCACAACTTTCTTTCTCATAAAAAAAAAAAAGAAAGATCATTATCTTCATAATTAGAAATTCTCGAAATGAATTTCCAAAAATCTTGCCCTGTAATTGAAAGAAGGTCCCAGCATACAAGTCCTTGAAATGGCAAAAAAAACAGTAAAACTGAGATCTGTCAAAAGTGCACGCTCTTTTGTGGCAAAACAGTGGCTCAAAGGTTCAAAGTTTGTGATTGGATGACACTCTCTGAAGAACATCAACCAGTTCTCTTGATTACGTTCTCTGGTCTCAACTATCTTTTAAGCACATGGTTTCAGCAAAAGGTTTGTGCATCTGGCGACTGGCCATGACCCTATGGAAGGGACCGGTGAGAAAACCACATCAGGGAAGTATATATACTGAGAAACAGATACAGCAGCTTGAATGATTTGGATTGAGAAAATATCAACAGCTACTACAGAGCATTATATGACCCCATAAAGCAAAAAATTGTCGCACAAACTGATAGATAGTCCAACAAGTAGTTTTACCAAAGGTCCTACCAAGAAACAAGGCTCCGAGACATCAACTTGTCAATACTACTGACATACCACCACAACTCTCCCTCAATGTCGGATTCCCCCACTATAATGGTAGCCTTCTGCTCCTTGAGCTCATCAATCCTCCTGCCCAGATCAAAGGACTCCAACACCTTCCTAAATCTCCCCAGCCCATTCGCTAGAGAATCAATTCCGAAACCCAGATCCCTACACTCAACCAATAGCCCGGGCCTCTCCAGGTAAGTCAGGAATAAAAACAACCTAACGAGGTTCAGGGACAGGAACACCACTCCAGAACTCACCATCCTTTACATGAACCCTGCGAAGGCAACAATCATAACACTCCAGCACAAGAAAACAGTGGAATAGCCCCTCGCATCTCCACCTGGAGGCACCTCAGAAATCCCAGTCCCATCCAAAGTGGATGTGTAAGACACCTGGGGAGGGAAGTTGCCTCAATAAGGATCTGCTGTTGATCTGAATTGATCACAATATCAATGTGCTCAATAAGAGGACTGCGAGGTCCCCTTGAAGAAGGTGGTATGCTAAATCCCTTTACCAGCAGTGGGACAACAGACCTCTGCTCAAACATTCAACCCTACCTGCCTAGCAGGGACAATCTTCTCAACTGTCTCCTCTTTCTGATGTATAGTTGTAGTTGGTATCTAACCCACCAAGGGCACATCATCAATGTTCCAACCCAGGGGTATCACCCCCCTCGGTAGCCATCTCCTCTTTGGATGTGTAATGGCAGTACCATCTACGCTTCCAAAGTCAACCACATCTAAACTGTTCATAGTATTGCCAATCACAAATCTTTAAAGCACATGTTGCTTCTTCAAAAGGTTTCTGCATCTGCCTACAATCAAAGAGACCAATGACAGACATGAAAAAGCCACATCATAAAGTGTGTATCAGGAAAAAAGTACTGGACATGAATAATACAGATCAAAGGAAATAAATGGATGATTTTTACATGTTAGCAGGATTGTGACATTTCATAACACTGTGATGATTGACATTTTATAATCCTTCCAGATTCCAAACTATATCACATTCTTTGAATATTCTTCAGTCGGTGCTAATTTTTTGTTGTTCAGAGTACACTGCGAGAAAAAGATAATGACACTTGACAAATCTTAATCGAAAAATAAATAGACTGTTCCTTCGACTTATGAGGTTAATAGGAGAAGCAGGATTTCATTCATCTGCTTCAGAAGAATTTTACCAGTAACTTCAGAGTGAAGCTTCCACCAAGTATTAGTTAATTGTTCCAAAGAGTATAACTCCAGACACTAAGGAAAAAGTAACTTCTATTGCATATATTGTGATAATTAATTAACTTGCCAGCTATTCAAAATTCCACATGCCAATAAAGTCCAATATAAAGAGACATCGGTCACCTTTCACAGAGAGGAGTTCCACGCTGAACAAGATGACCACATTCTTTGAACAGGCTAAAACTTTGATGTTCTATTAACCATTGAAGGACCTTACCTATTCTTTAGGCCTTTTAGCTAAAACCAGTAGATGATAAAAAAGGAAAGAAGCAGGAAACAAATAAAATGACTACTGATATTCATTCAATTCATAGAGAACTTGATTCACAACAAGGGACAAAATCTCATTCCAACTATTAAAGAAAAAGCAACAAATTACATCCACAATAAGAAGAAGTTCTATAAGAGAAATGAGGTGCTAAAGTCAAGTAATATGATATGGTTCATGTACTAGCTGTAAAAATCGAAGCTGTGTAGCAAAACATTATTGCCTCATGATTCTTCTATCCAAACAGAGTATTAGATAATATAGAGTAAAAATCAAACATTTTATGATCCCAAGATTAAACCCATCAAGAAACCAAAGGGATGAATCCCATCACTGCAAATATTGTAAATCTACAATCTTCTATCTAGCTATGAGGAAAAGCTACTCAGTTAGCAGAAAGTCATTCCACAGGAAAGTAGTGGACTCCCAGTGGGTTATATATTATCTTCAAAAAACAAAAACCTTTTTAGAGAGACAGACCTTGTTCGCTGCCATGCTTGGCTGAACTTCAATCGGAGAAGGGACAAGCAGCGTCGTGGAAGGTGGCTTTGCCAGTTTATGGTGGTGTTCGTGATCACCTGACTTTTGGGCGCTCTGTGGGCGTGGATAGCATATGGGTGGTGGTGCTTTGGTGTATATACTCGTATGAGAATTTGTTGGTGTCAGTGACTAGGAGACGTACATTGTTTTTTTGAAAAAAAACAGCACATCCCATATATTCTCCTTTTCTTCTGCTGTAGCTAGTTTTTTCTATAATAAAAATTTTTTTCCTGATAGAATTTTAGCCATTATATATTCCTAGCACTTTGAAAAATTATTTATATCTAAATTGATGAATGATAATTTATTTCTTAATATTTTCTTCTTTCTTAGATTGGTTTTTCAAATCATAATAAAGATTTTTATTAAAAAAAAAAACTCTACCTGATATCTTAAATTTAAGTTTTTTTATTAAATTATTAAAAAAAAAGTATGATGGACCCATCCGATCCAAATATAATGCGAAAAATATAACAAGATCAACTTTAAAAAAAAATCAAAATACTTTTAACCATTTATCAGCAATCCCACCCTCCAATAAGCGTACATCCAACGACTAGCGCTAATAAAGGTAGTAAGCTCCGGTACAGGCGAGGGTACAGGATTAAAGGCATTTATTTATATAGCAATCACAAGTCTAACATGAGCCCAAAAGATATCAAAATCTAGGGCTTGTAATTTGGATTAATTTACAGGCAGGCTCTCTCTTGTTTCCGGAAGAATCTCCAATGGCGCCGCCTCCTGGACCTTACTCTGGCACCAGCACTCTCGCTCTGGTAAACTTTCTCACCTACCAACCGCTATCTGTTCGCTTCCCTAGAAAATGAAATAAAATATTTTAAAATTGATTTATATGTTTTGGGGCTTGTTAGGTGGCTCGTGTTTCTGCTTTCTCTTTGGGTCTCGTTTACGGGAGTGTGAAGCTTAAGTATCTCCAGGTACATTTACCCTGTTTTTTATAAAGAAAGTTTACATTTTGATGCTCAAGAAGGGCCCCTTTTATTTACCAATATGATTGCTTTTCTTGAATTAGGAGTAATTTAACAATGGGGAGTAACGGTTAGCTTCAGAATTTGAGGGGAAATGTGTTAGTTAGATAGGTGAGGTAGCTTTGTATTACTAAAAATGAACTCATTTCACCACTGGATTCAGGGTTCTAATTGCTATGCGTTCAAGTTAGTTTTGAGAGCTTGGTGGGGTTTTAAGCGGGTCCCACAAATTTAACTGTCCTGATTACGGATCGTACCCTACTCAACTTGCAGTGTTGTTAAATAAGCTAAGGGAATTCATTGGTGATTGCTGAACTCGTAAGAATAGAGATTCTAAAAGATAGCGAGGAAACATTATGTTGGAATTTGAATGAAAGAACAAATCCGATGATTTTCTTCTTATGTGTTTGAACCCCTTATTTGTTTTGCCTGAGAAGTGTTTTCTCAGTGTTGCAAATCTCTTCACATGTAGTTGTAGCAATGTTTCTGTTGGTTGAGGTGATATCCTTGCGTTACAACTTGCTGTCACTCTTTCATACTTTTGCCAAGGAAAACTTATAGTAATATTTTAAAGGCTAGAATCTGATTCTATCAGGAAATGCTTCTGTGTGTCTTCATTTTATAATTGTTTGTTGCTGTGTATTAAGTAACTCTTTCACAATGGCATTTAATCTTTGCCATTTTCTTGTCTATCAGCAGTTTACCCCACACTGATTTTGGCTCATGATTGATTTAATTTATAAATGCTTATGTAGTGGCCTTTTATTTTGAAACGCAGGCGAAGGCAAAGTCACAAAAGAAAGCTGAAGCAAAGGCAAAGGCGCATCACTGAAAGAAATAGTTTTGTTGAATATTAGGATCGAGATGAGTTTAGTTGACAAGAAATAATGCATATCAACAGCACTGTACCAGTCTTTCATCCTGGTGTAAAGCTTTTATGCACCATGATGCACTGCTTCTGTTTCTTTAAAGGGTTTTTTTTTGGCGCAAGTTGCTGACGTAGTTTGTGAGATTTGTTTTCTTGATCAGCCCTGTTCATCATAAAAGATGTTAGTTTTGCCCTGGTAATAATGTGTAAATGTTGGAAGATTGAAACTTCCAATGATTAAAATAATTGTCTTTGTGTCTTTGAGTTTTCTCAGTTCCTTTTTCATCGTTTTAACAAATGGTTTGATCCATCCATGAGCTGTCATATCGATCTATGTGGTTGAATCCCCTGTTCTCTTATGATTTTCACTGTATGTGATAATGTGATTTCTTGATTTTCTCAGTTAGGCCTCCTCCTTTCTCGTTTCATCAGTTTGTTTCCAGTTGGCTAGGTAGAAAAAAAAGGCCTTGTTTCCCCTGTGTCGTATAGTTCTCTAAAGAGTTGTTCTCGCACCAGGCAAGGCTGCGGTCTGCATTGATAAGACTTATGCTTGCTAGTGGTGGACTTGTTTTGGATGATGCGAAGTTCAAACTGTGACCATAACAGACCTGTAAAGTGTATTCCATCAGAATGCGGCTTCAGTACTCTGATTCTGGGCCTGCAGATCTTTCAGGCTCAGAAGTAGGTTTCCTCCTTTTATGATGATGGAGAGGAAGAAAAATGCAATGCATTCTTTTGTTTGCACCATTGAAAGTCATTAGGCATTAACAGGATATTGTACCACGTAGAAGAGTTTAGTATCCCGTGGAACTCACATTTCACCTCTCAGGTTCCGTGTTCCATTCATGTTTCGGCTTATGGAAGAATAAAGAAAAGGCTATCATGTTATCATGCTCTCTTCTATTCCCCACCCTTTATCCTCTATTAAATTACATTTTTATTTCTTTCAGAGATATTAGCAAGGAGGTCACTGTGTTT
>Ga0307511_10001573_pt1 | contig 24233 bp, 20 predicted proteins | sample 13_EM_MG_FD_200266 | JGI IMG/M metagenome (GOLD analysis project Ga0307511, IMG submission 200266) | Populus trichocarpa ectomycorrhiza microbial communities from riparian zone in the Pacific Northwest, United States - 13_EM | ecosystem: Host-associated > Plants > Roots > Unclassified | place... | reverse complement strand
TTCATACCTCTGGGCGGTTCTATTTCTCGTATTTTAGTTGTTATATTTTTTTATACCTCTGAGCGATTTAATTCCTAGTATTTTATTTATGTTATATTTTTCATACTTCTACTTGTTTGGTGATGTCTGGCTTAATTATTCTATAGTTTCGTATGTGATTGTGGATTTATTACGCTACGATAACTTTGTGGTATGCTACACAGAGTCCTATCCGCAGCGGATTACATAACCCGTAATCAGAGTAAATCACTTAACTCCAACAAAGGAAATACATAACTTGGCGGGGCGGCTGGGACTCGAACTAGGGCTTTTCCTCCAAAGGGACAACACAAGGCCCGAGTACAAACCACTCGGCCAAGGGGTATGAAGAATATTATGCCGATTGGTGAATGGGCCGGTCATTAGTGCGATTGGTGAATGGGCCGGTCATTAGTGCGATTGGTGAATGGGCCGTCCCAACCAGCAATAGCGTCCCATTGACCAATGGGCCGGCCCATTGCTGACTGGGCCATATTGCTACATGTTTAGTGCTTTTAGCACTATGCCAAAAGCGGGTTCTGGTTCGGAAAGCCTGCACCGTTCCCAATTAGGTAGTCTGGCTTATTCCGTAGGTCGCCTGCGTCATGTAAGTGCAGACACAAGACATGAATTACTACTGATTATCGTCCCCATGGAATTTGAGAATAAGCTGTATAGATTGCATTTATATGTAGGAAACTTATAATTGCTCAGGTACCGGCGCTAAACCTCGATGCCAGTGACATACAAAAGATCTGCCAGCAACATCGATATCGCCATTGCTCGTGCGCCTCACAGAAAGCGCTACCTAGTACTTGGTAGTCCGCTTCTGCATCTACAGAGGCTAGCTATGCATGAATTTGGTGATCACCACTTTTCTTGATTCTATCGATATACCCTCATATTTTACCTCCTCTCTAATGTTCCGCAGCCGGCTCCTACGATCCACTTTCCCGTATACTGTACGTATCAAGCTGCAGCCATTTCGTTGTCCCTTAATTCTGTCAATCTCCAATTACCAATCATGGCATATCACAATCTAGTTTGACCTACGCAAAAACTGGACATGACCTTAAGTGCTCCCGATTGGGGTAGTCACACGACCTTGACAAGCTTCGTGCGCGTGCGCGTGTAAGTTAAAGCCTATAGGCGTTACCCTGGAAGTTCCTAATTGGTGTATTAGCACGCACTAACCCCATGCTCTGTGTTTGCCTTGCAAGGCAATTACATGCTACCGCATTCGCATCATCCTGCATACTATACACCCTTAATCCATTAGGCCCCGGCTGACCTGTCGACTTCGAACTCTCCTCCCATATACTTGGTTGAGTTGAGATATGAAGGATTATGGAAGTAAAAATGGGAGATTTTGACTGTCATCTATAATGAGATATTTTAAAGACGATAGCTACTTGGTCGTACGCAGGTTGGTGGGCAGGCCTGGCGAATCCATGCTGCCGCTGATCTTATTTAACTAATTAATTTCCCCATCCATGATCTCATCAACGGCGTATGAATAATATAAAAAATACAAGCCCCACTCGCTTAAGAAGACAGGCACATGCTGTATGAAGCTATTCTGTGCATATTCGCTATCCAAAAACCACCGTGAATAAACATTCCTTTTATAATGAATAAACAAAGCAAACACAAAAGAAGCTTTCACTGTTGTCGGGCAGCAGTGCTAGGGTACGCTGGTTGGGTTTCCTGGCCGCTCATGTTTCCGATAACAGTACCCTTGGTGTTGCTCAAGTCTACCTCACGAAGGTTAATGTTCTTCATCATCCACCCGAGTGGGATCATGGGAATCTACCAGTTATTATACATTAGCAAGCCCCGGTAGTGATGAGCGGGGGGGGAAAGGAAACATACAGCAGCACAGCAAGCCACAATAAGCTGGATCCTATACACATCCGAGTACGCTGAGTTGATAGCATCTCGCTCTGGGCTCCCAACAACATACGACAACGCATTGAAGTAATTTCCATAGATTGACGCTGTCGCATTAGCCGCGGCTGTTCCAGCCAACCTATCCTCAAGATACCCAGGGAGCAAGTTTGCCCAGATGGCACCAGTGACGGCGTTTCCAAACGCTCCTCCGACGGAGGTAAACGTCAAGAACATAGCTGTACCAATAGCAACATCTTGATGCCTGCAAGCAGCTTGCAGACCAACCTGCGCAGGGACGTTGATGGTTCCACCACCAATACCAGTAAATACCTGCGCGATAACAATCTGCGCGGTGGTGGCAGTGGAAGTTCGGAAGGCGATCATGAGTCCATATCCGAGGACGTAGAGGGGGATACCGGCCATCATCCACCATTTGTAATGACCAGTATACTTGATTACCAAAGAGATAATGATGGAGATCGTGGAGGAGGAGAAGGTGAAGGTGTTGGAGATGTTACCTGCCTCCGTGACGGAGTAGTTGCGGACAACTTGGAGCCAGGTGTAGAAGTATGCTCCGGGGAGGTAGTAGACGAAGAAATAGAAGAACCCAAGAGCGCAGGCACCACCGATTCTATTCAGAGTCAGTGGACTTTTCGGCAACTTGCAAAGTGGGGGCGCATGATTTACGTAGGGTCAGACATAAACCTCAAGCTCATCATGGGCTTCGCACAAAGCTTCTTTGTCATTTCCCATCCGACAAAGATAGCTAACACGACGACACCAAAGACAATCAGGCAAATAGTCTTAGCAGACTTCCACGGCCAAGTCCCAACGGTTCCAGTTAAGGTCAATGGCACGAGCAGCATAATCAGCCCCGCAGTCAACAACACCAAACCCATCAAGTCCAACTCGGCAGCGGTTTCCTTGATGACCTGAACCCAGCTGCGGTTGTAATTTGCCTTTGGAGGATACAAATTCAACTGCTTTGCGCGCCTGTGCGCCATGATCAGGGAGAAGAGTAGCGGGAGGTAGGCAACCGGGTATATGATCGCCCACATTCCGTAACCCCATCGCCAGTTCTCCTGTGGCCCGACAGCCTGCGCAAGGGGGCCACCGCACCAGGTAGTGAAAAGGTATGGCAAGTCGGGGAGGGAGGAGAATAAAGCACGGTTAAGGAGGGATGTGGTGTCGGCGATGAAAATCTGGGTAAAGATGATCAGGCCGGTGGACCCAGCAGCAGAGAAAAGTGTTGAGGCAGCGCTGTCATAAGAAATTAGCTTTCGTGCTCTGTTATCTGAGTGAATGCGTACTAGGTGTCCACATTGTTACTAGCAGCCTTCATGATGAATCCGAGGACAATCAACAGTAGCGAGATGGAGAGGGCCTCGGTACGTCCGAACACATCCGAAATTTTGGCAACCGGAGGCTTGACAGTGGCATATAGAACGCTGCTAACAACACCCACCGTCGATAGGAGACTGTGTAGGGCGAACGCGGAGGTCGCTGCAGGAGTGTATACAAATGTAGTCATGGTCTCCAATGACTGAACAATGGCTCCCACGAGGAGACTACAATGAATGATTAGCCATGCCAATTACCAGCTCCTGTGAGGACAAATAGCTTACCCAACGTATGCTATAATGAGCCCCGACTTCCCCCAGGCTTGTGCCAATGCCTCAACCTTGGTAACACCAGCCTGTGTGTTCGCTGAGTCGCTGATGCTCGGTGTTTGGGAGTTGCTTTCGACATCGGTATTTGTCGCACCAGGTGCGACCTTTTCTCTCTCCGAAGGCATTGCGAAATTTTTATAATTCTCCTCCGGGATTCGGGAGAATGGCCAACCTATTTAATGATCTGTTTCGGCTGGAATGCCGGAATGCAGATTAATATTACTGCCACTCACGATCAACGGTGGGACTGCAAGCAGCAATCTGACATATATAAGAAAAGAGATATAGAGACGGAGTGCCCTGTGCAGATTTAAACGTATGAAAGGGGAAAGTTTTAACTTACAATTTAAAGTCCGTCAAGGTGTTCTTCGAGGCGAACTCTGAGTTCAATTGCCTAATCCACCAAGACAAAACCAAATCACTCAAAGCCTGATACAGAGAGACTCGACGAAGCACCGGCCGGAGGGTCCTTAAAGTAGGCAATCTGGCCGTCGACATCTCACATTGGATAACACACTACTACCTTCGAGACTCTCTACCCCCAGCTTCATGACCTCGCTACGTAACTCTCGGCGGATCTGATAAACGCCACGGCCTCCAAATACGGTTGGGAGTTTTATTTCTGTTTTTTTTTTTTTTTTCGCTTCACCACGCGAGCTTGGTCTATTCCGCTTTCATACCTAGCCTTGGGAAATGTGCCGTCTAGATCTCTTGATAACCTTGATTGAAAAATCTGATAAAATTGTAAGGGACTAGCCTGGATGACACCCTTGCTATTTCATCCCACCGCCTAACCTCCATCTGATTGCGAATTGCGAGATCAACATCAAGCTGTCAGAAGTAGCTGATGACTCCCTCGGCGATTTGCTGTTGGACTATCGTACGAAAAAGTCATTTGATCCGCGAATTGCAATTGCACCAAATCTTGTTCCTAAAATCACCCACACTCTTATCACGGCAAGCGTGGAGACCCCCAAGCAATTATTATCAGATCGGGAGCTCCCACGTTGATCTGATAAAAATCGCGCATACCAACACAGTGCTTGACCAGGAAGAATTTTTATCAGATCTAAGTGCTGCGGGAAGTCGACGCTTGACATGATCATGACATTGGCGCTAATGCCAGTAGCTGCGCCGGCGACTACGAACCACCACCCGCCAATACCTAGATGCATGTACCAGTGCCGTATGTCAATATGTCCTTGCTTCTTTAGAATTAGGTTTGTGATTTAACATTGCTAACTGAACTGCTGATCGTGAGGGGCATCAACGACATGGCGGGATGTTGGAAGAGTTGGGCAGGGTCTGAACTGAATTTGCTAATATCTTGGTGGCCCCCAGCTATTCACACCGCATGAGACTCCACCCGCAATTCCACGATCTCGAGGCTTGCCAATTCAGACGATAGTACACTCAAAGTAGCCCCGAATGTGAAGACGGGTTACATCTAATTCTCGGCCTTGGTGTAACCTCCGTCATATAGATTAGCTCGAGTACCTACCGTACTACAAACGTTAGAGTATGTCTCGAAATTGTGGCTTGCAAGCAACCTAATTAAAAGAGAAAGCAATCTCAATCAGATAAAACCTGCCAGATTTTGGAGCTAAGAGGATCCAGCTACATATGTAACGCTTACTTGAGAAGCCGGGGGTATAGCTTGCGTCCCACCGGAAACTGAGCACTGTATGTAAGTTAAGGTTTCGTACAATATTTTATACATATGTGGGGATCGGTTATGCCATTGTAGCAGATCCCTTATTTATCTATAGCGAGATTATTGCGTATTGGCGTAACATTGGCGTATTGCCTGAGGGTCTTGACTTCACGGATGGTGGGGAGAACTTGATAGTCTTTGATTTCCTCATGCACAGCCTGGATATCTATTTTCATCGGCAATTTATAAACTTGGCCAACTACTTAGGAACCCTATCCAAATCTAGAAATTCACCTTTCGAGGTGTAATTGAGGACTATCTCGTGGGTCCTCGGGTTCTTGAAAGCTAGAGATTACTATGTGGAACACCTAGAACTTATAACCCTAGGCTTTGCATTATCAGATCCTCCTCGCTGCACATCGTACGGCGGAGACCTAGGGCCTTTCAATTAGTCGGACACGCTAAATCCTAGGCTTTGGCACAGAGACCTCAGTACAAAAATGATTTAGCCGTCAGACCGAACCATCTGCCGATGTCCGACTAGACCGTCAGATGCTGTATCGAATACCTGTATGTAGTGTCCTTGCCAGTCGGACGGCCTGGCGCTTAACACGTAGATAGTGAAGGCCTAGGTGAGTAGTAGGCCATAGTAACTCATCCTACGTGAGCTAAATCAAGAATTCGAAGACCATACTGTACTAACCGTACTCCCTGCATTACCGCTCGTTTTGTTCCCCGCCATACCAAAAAAGTTACCGTAGTGAGCAGACCAGCACCAATATCGTTGAGCTAATATATCTAGAGAAGGGAGAGCGTAGGGGCTGTCCCAGAGGAGGCAAGAATCTACTAGGTAACCCCGGAGATGCGGTCCCTCGTCCTGGATAAGATAGCTGGAGTACGAGTCCTGATTCACCCTTAAAAACACCAATATTGATATCACCAAACTAGAATTAGAGAGAGGGTATTTAGAGGGATACCACAGGATTAAGTAGGTAGGTATCATACACAACGTCTGTGCAGTGATGTCAAGATTCAACGTGATGGAGAGCAAACTGGAATTTAGTTGTGGGCTATTCTGCAGAGGAATAGCTTAGTGAATAAATCCAGGACAAGTACTTAGGGCCCCAGAGTTATATCGCTAATTGCCGCAGTCAGTCGACTTGGAGCTATTCTGCTCAGATTCCTACCGAGCTAGCTGCTTCTGTGCCCGGATCCAGAATTGCATCTCTGAAGGAGAACAAAATCACCTCGTAGCAGCTCAAACCTAGTAGCCACCATGCCGGTCGTAGCCCGGAGTAGATTCTATCGAAAATATCGAATATACTTCTGCTCAGTAACATTGCCTAGAATCTCTCACTCCAGCCTCAGTTTGGAGATCACGTGATGTTAGTATTCCTGCTCCGGCTAGTAGGTCTTGCGGAGCATATTACGTAGGTATGATTCAAGCGCCCCACCAAAAATAAATCCTGCAGCCCAAGATCATTACTCCAGCGGCTCCAGAAAACTACGCAACAACTTGGTCGTTGCTGAGGTCGACATCCAATTTTTTCCCAGTGGACTTTATCGGAACTGTACGGCAACAATGTCTCGTCCTCGACCTCCTCTCGATCTCTCCCTGTACTTGGTCACCTCTTCAGACCTTCTCCCAAGCAACACAACCCTTGCGGAGCACGTTGAGGCCGCCATCAAGGGGGGCGTGAGCATAGTACAGCTACGGGAGAAAGAATTAGACACGGGACCATTTGTGAGGCTTGCAAAGGAGGTTCATGGGGTAACGAAGAAATATAGGGTCCCACTACTTATCAACGATAGGATTGATGTTGCACTGGCGGTAGGTTGTGAGGGAGTTCATGTTGGACAGAGCGATTTGGGTGAGGATGGGGTTTCTGACTGGTACCAGTCCTGAACCATTTGCTAATAAACGACCACCAGATTATGCCACTGCTCGCACCCTCCTTGGGCCCTCTGCGTACATCGGCATTTCAGCAACTAATGAAACTGAGGCCGTGAAGGCTCTGGACGACATCAGTGATGCCTATGCAGATCCCAGAACCACCTACCTCGGACTTGGTCCAGTCTATGCTACAACTACAAAGCCAGATCACAAACCCCCGATGGGTCCGGAAGGCATTCGAGAGATCCTCCAGTCACTCTCGACACACGAACTCGCTCGAGCTCGCGCTGGTATGCCATTACCAGACACACAATTCGTCGCTATTGGGGGAATCAATAAGGAAAACCTCCACAATGTACTCTATATGAATGAACCCGCCCCGGGGCAACAGCAAAAATCCGTTTGTCCCCGGATATTGCAACTCGGAGGAGTCGCTGTTGTGAGCGCAATCATGGCTTCGCCGACACCAGAGATCACCTCCTGGGAGATTCGGAACCAGATAGTCACCGCCTCTGCCCTTACCACAGCACACCCTATTCTACCTAAGGAACATATCTCGCAATCGACCTTCGATCTTATCAGGTCTATCCCCACTCATAGGCCTCTTGTACACCACATCACCAATAGTGTTGTTAAAGATTTCTCTGCAAACGTCACTCTTGCCATTGGTGCATCCCCCATAATGTCTGAAAATCCTATGGAAATGAAAGACTTAGCAGCAGTAACCTCCGGATTCGTCTTAAACATGGGTACATCCCTACCTGAGTTCGAGGTCGTTGCCGCAAAAGCAATTGTCGAGAATAATCGGAAAGGAAATCCTATTGTCTTCGACCCTGTGGGCGCAGGAGCTACAAAATGGAGGAGAGGGCTTTCGAATAGGCTGGTTGAGGTGGGGTATTTCGATGTGATCAAGGGCAATAGAGGGGAGATTCTGACGATAGCTGGAGCGGAGAATGTTGTTATGAGGGGGGTGGATGATGCTTCTGTGGAGGGAGCGATGCCATCGCATGACTTGGCGAGAGTTGTGAGGGATCTGGCGTTGAGGGAGAGTAAGTCCACCTGGTACCATTATCTTCCAAAGGGGGATGTGCTCACCAAATCGTGTCTGCAGACAACATTATTGTCATGACGGGGAAAAGTGACATTATCAGCAACGGTATGAGTACCTATGCCATTCACAACGGACACCCTTGGCAAGCCAGGGTAACTGGGGTATGTACATATATGAACCAAAGCCAATGAGACCATCTCGCCACTAACATGTTGAAGACTGGATGTTCCCTTGGCTCAGTCCTAGCAGCAATTCTCTCTGTCATACCGAAGATTAGTTCTGTTACGCACTCTCTAGATACAAAGCTGTCTGCTGTCATTGCTGGAATGTTGTTGTATAACATTGCAGCTGAGCGGGCGGCGAGGAGAGCACAAGGGCCTGCGTCGTGGAAAGTGGCGTTTTTGGACTGCTTAGCGCAGATGGTGGAGATGGGGTTTCTACAAGGAGAAGCTAAGATTGAGAAGCTGAATTTGGTGTAATTGGAAGTATACCCTTAGTAAGCTTTCAGTCTGGGCCCAGAGCAGATGTTGGCAGGGGAGTCGTGAGTTGGAAAAATGTATGGCCCCGAGTATGTAGCCTGGGAGATTGGGATTCGTAAGTGTGTATATATGGGCTATTTTACAAACGGTCTATTGGGTTACTTAGATAGGATTAGTCACTAATTGAAGAAGAAGGCTTTGAAGAGATATTTCTCCTTCATGGTCGAGCCTGCTTTGATTGCCCGGAAACTGCCTATATGAGCTATCTGTGGAGGGTGAATTTTTTTCAATTTTTTTCAAACAATGTCGATGAGACGCGCGCTACTATTATAGATCCACCGAACTCTCAATGAAAATATATAAAAATAAAACAAGGCCGAGGCAGATTTGGACTTTAGATGTACAAGATAAATCTAGGTGTGATGAATACGAACCAATCATGCCTAAGATATCTTCCCAAATGAATAAACAGGATGAGGTTACTCTAAGAAACCCTTGGACAGGTTGCGCCCTCCCACATAAAGCTTGGATGTTGGATTCATACTGGTATTCTAGAAATGTCACTGGCTAGGAAGCAGTCTGAAGGAAGAGCCATGGCTTAGTACTAGAGCCATGCAATAATCCTTATAAATGCATCTAAAATTGCAACTACTGAATTGTGAAGTTTTTTTTCCTTCCTTAGTAACGACATTCCAGACAGAAACATTGCTAGGCACAAGTTTGGGACTGGTTCTATCTAGAGTTTGTAGTAAGAAAGGAAAGGGAGGTATTGCATCTGCTTGAGATACATCACGAACGATTTTTGGGCTCCCCAATGTTACCTGTCCGGGGTGGGCCGCTGCGATGTTCTTGCTGACACCCAGACCCACTCGGTTGGCAAAGCAATTGAAGGACAGAGGCTGTGGAGCATCCTGAAACCTAGAAAACCTTTTTTGGGGGTTCTTTAAGGCCCCAGATTTGCAGTGCCGTAGATATAGCTTGATTGAGGCTCTCAAATTAGTCGAAATTCAATGCCGAAAGGGCGTAGGGTGAAGACAACAATGCGTTTTTGGCAATTTACGGTACATAAGATTCGATATCTAGCAACCAGCTTGGGTTCATACTAATAAGGCTTATAGAGCTGGCCTACAGGGAGCCTACAGCTGCTAGTAGTGCCTCATGCGGGGACGTGATCGCTGGTGACGGGGTAGTCGCACTAGAGGGAGGGGGTTGTAGGGGGCGTTGGGGGCATGAGCAGCATAGGGCATTTTGTACATACCTGGGAGGGTTGAGGATATGAAATTCGGGTTTTTCATGCCTATATTCATTATCAATTTTGTGACCGATTAAGTATTGAATTAGTCCATGCTTATTACTATCAGTTATTACGCTCCTCACAATGAATCTCTGGGGTGTTGTTGGCAACGTTTTTATGAACTGCAAATGACTCTGAACTCATTGCTAGAGATCTACGTATAGCCGCATTTTATAGGATCCGTAGGGGCATTGACAGGTACTGGGGTTGCGACTTCAGGTGTCGTAAGGTGAACAAAAATTATATGGACAGTCGGCGGAGCTTAGCGCTACCTACGTGGCGGCTAGCAACTTGTCAAGCCACACTTGGGACAGTCCGTACAGGTTGGACCGTCCGCGCGGACTGTCCGGAGACATCCCGTGTACCAAATGAGATTCGTTATAATTGAGGCTCGCCTCGCGGCCTCCGCCTGTACTCTCCACTCTGCCGTTGCTTGAAACAGATACTTGAAACAACACAGCGGTTCACTCGTGGACTATATAACTTCTGAGCTGGCCTCTGTCACTTCGTAGTGAAAACTAGGTATAAAGCCCCGTTATCCTGATCTGCACTAAATAGTAAATTTGCTAAATCAACGTGCCATGAATCTGCCAGATTAACAAAAGAAATTCGTCACTAAGGCAGGTAACGCAGGTACTGTTCCATTACCGCACACCACTCTGAGGCCGTGTATGCCCCTCCCAGCACCCGCTCCCCCCCATTTCCAATGTCTGAACTGCAACAGGTGTACGCAGCAAACAAGACTTCGCCTCCTAATTATCAAATACTAAACAAACAACGCATTGATCTTCCTCAAGATAGAGTCCCTTCTTCCGCTGCCTAGAGCGAACTCGCTGCAGGAATCTGTTCGCAGAACTCCCAACTTCCGCAGAGACACGATCTCAGCCGCCTTTATTGTCGCATCCGAGGTCGTGTACGTTTCATCCCTGTTCCCAAGAGCTTCGCACACAGCCCAGTTGTAGGAGTGATCCGGATGAGTTAACAAGGGTATATCGCCCGCAGCTGGACATTGCGATTGGTTTTTGACGCACGGACGGGTAATAGAAGCCGAAGATTTCGTCTCCAACATCGATTTCATATTCATCCCGTTCGTTGTTTTGGCAAAGGTGAATATCAGAAATAGCCAAATGTCGGACACCAAAAGATGCTCGGGCTTCTGGGCCTCTCCTAACTCTAGATGCTCGTGGGAATACCGCCACGGTGTGGTCGTAAGTAGGGTCACGAGCTGGCCACTTCATAAGTTGCCTCCATGCTGGGAACCATTGGCAATTATGACCGGTGCTATCGCCTCCGTACGGGAAGTCAAACAAGATCTCAATCTTGCGCTCAAAGGGAAGCACGTGGAAACATCTCGCCCATGCATCTCCATCGCTGATACCCGCATTATATATTGGCAACTGGGTGGTGCGGAGGATGTAAAATAGCCCAGCAACTTTGTCAGTAGGTTGTGCCGCATATCGCTTAGCCATTTGCTGTACAAGCTCGTAGACACTACAGCCGTTCGGGCTATCTATATGAGCAGCAAGACTAACAATAGGATGGAGGGCTTGTCGCAACGTAGTGATCTTCCCACCTACCCTGCTCTTTGTGTTTAGAATGATATGCGCACTGGTCTTGTACCGTATTCCTGCATTGTACGTCGTGCTTTCACTCCTGATTTCTTGCAAGGTCCAGGCCCGGCACTACCAGTGTCGAGGGTCGTCCCAACCCTTTGTACTGAAGGCCTGTCCAAGGCCATTGAAAAATAGTGCAATCCCTACTGCTGCACGGTATATATTGCCAATTGTAGGAACATCCAGCTTCCATTCATCCTGCAATTGTTTGGTGCGATCACTGGCCGTGGAGTGCTGGCGAAGGCATAAGACATCAACCCACACGTACTCTGGCCCCTTGTTGAGCAGTTCCCTTCGGACATCATGTTCCAGGTCAAGCCCTCGAGGCAGCAGTGTAGGCCACTGATACTGGTTAATAGATGTCTCCATTGGCAACATCGCATCGGTCCAGCTGTGCGTGATGGCCCAGAAGGGAGGGGATGGCACTTTCTCTAGATCAATAACAATGCTGCCAGATAGACATTCTCGTGCAAGGGCTTCTGAGTGAATCATCCTGAATTCTACCACCCGGTTACTCTTCAGATCCCAGATCCGACGTGGCATGATACGATACGGGGATTTTATCAGCCCCTGCCCAGTATCATCCATGTAAATTGCTTGATCCCTCACCTCGTCGATCTGCTTTGCCTTAGCTAGCCACTGGCCTCTGTGTACTGCAATATTGAAGCCTGGGTCATTGAAACCCTTACATGCAACACGAGCTGCGGCATATGCTAAACCCAGGTCATATCCCTGGTTAACCAAATAACGGACACCGTTCTGGATCCACACCTGCAACCAGTTAGTTAGCAGTAAAAGCAGAAATATCTGGTCATGGTTCGAGCCTGACCTGAAGACGCTCGGCTACATCCTCATGGATCCCTACGAGGGCCACAAGTACTCTCCTAAGCAATTCCTCGTCGATGACCTTGCAGGGAAGGTCCGCCTGTACTGGAGTCAGATTGCCGTCCCACATGCGTGTTTGGTTGTTGATAGCTTCAAGGCAGTCATGGCATGGGTAGGGAGCTTGCGTAGCTTCCAAAGAGCCTGTGAACGGCATTGGAAAGGGAGGCCAAGGTGTAGTATCTCGTTTTTGGACTGGGTCATTCATGATCCTTGATAGCAGTGTAATGATATCTTCACTAGGGCTTCCAGCACGGGCTGCATCCAAGGCAGTCGGATATTCGCCCGTAACAGTTTTATACTCGCCACCGACATGAAAAGCATCAGCCCCAGCAGCTAGCAGGAGCGAGACAAGTTCCCCATTGCCCTGGTACGCCGCCTTACCCAATTGTGACCCATACCTACCGTCCACGAGGTTGATATCTGCTCCATGATCTAGCAGTTTTTGTTTGGTAATGTGCGAGCTCGATGCACCGCGGCCAGCAATAGCTGCGCCGAGCGCAGTTCCATATTTACCACCTATGGTGTTGATGTCTGTTCCTGAATATTCTAGCAGCTCTGACATAATATCTCCGTAGCGTTTATATGAAGCTGCAGCCAATGCGGTTCCATAGTATCTACTGACAATGTTGGTATTTGCCCCAAACCCTAGCAGTAGCGAGACAACTGTCTTGTTGCCCTGCAATGCAGCTGCAGCCAATGCAGTTCCATATTGACCGAGACTACTGGCAGCATTGACATTTGCTCCTCGGACTATGAGTAGCGACAAAATATGCTCCTGTCCATGATATGCAGCCGCAACCAATGCAGTACCATACTTGCCACCTGCAATGTTGACATCTGTTCCTCGATCCAGCAGCAGTGATACAACTCCCCTATGTCTCCGGTATGCAGCTGCACCTAGTGCGGACCCATATTCACTACATGTGATGTTGACATCTGCTCCTCGATCTAGCAGCAGTGATACAATTCCCTTTTCTCCCCCATATGCAGCTGCACATAATGCAGACCCATATTTACCCCCTGCGCTATTGGCATTCACCTTTCTGACATCCAGCAACCACAATACCCTTTGGGTGTTGCCATTGTATGCAGCTTGGACCAAACCACCCCCACCCATCGTGCCAGCGCAGCCCGGACCCCGTGTGCGTCCTCCAGAGCTCAAAAACTGCCGTTCAGGTGTTTTGAATCGATCCTGAGAATATATATATATATTTACCTAGCTACTAGTAACCATCAGCATGTGTACCTCGCCTGCTCGCGATATACTTGCCTATTGCGTTGGCTGGGTGCTCAGGATAAACGCCTATATGAGTATGTGAATTTGAATTGTCAGGGGTGGAGGTAAGTCCAGATATATGTACAGTGCGTGGGGGAAAGTTACTACGCATCTCATACATGCATGAGACATGCATGCCGATGCCTAGAATATGCAATAAAAGCCCTTCGTATGCCGCTCCATAGAACCTATATTTCAGGCTCAATAGCCCTCAGCGGGTGCCGATATAATCCCCCTAATGTGAAGCCCTTCTCTACATTTTGGTGGCCCTCAAAAGCTTCATTTTGGGAGGTTTATGCAACCTTATGCCTTGTAACGTATATAAGAATCTGAACTCGAATTGTCGGAGGTGGGGGTTACGAAGTATGCCCAATAGTAGGCTGTCGACCCCGCGTTGCCATTCACGTGTTCAGATGTTCTTTCTGTATGGCAATATTGGCCCTCCAAGATAGGTATGTATATGTTTTTGGCTTTTATTTCTTAAATCATTCCTTGTATTCAGACTATCACCTAAGCGAATCACCCAGGGCAGACCTGGATGATTACCCACTCTCTGCCCCATATCTATGTACAAGACCAGATACCCCTCGCAAGAAAAATCAACACATAACTACTAAATAAAGTAGGCCAACAATCCTGAAATATCTATCCCCTAGCAAAGCATAACCTACATGCAGGTGAAAAGACTGGATCAAAAGCATCATCAGAGGCGCAAGTAGGAAACCAAGAATAATGTTCAGGTGGCAAAACAAAATACCATTCCCATGATCTCCACCCCTGAAGGAAATTCATGGCCACACGCAAGTGGAAATCCAAACAAGAAATCCGCGCTGCTACAGCTCTGAAGTCAGTCTCTCGAACAGGGCAGTTTAATCGTAATATGTAATGCGGAACACATTCACAATCGCCATCAGATTGCGCAAGTATATAATAAGGGAGGATGCCATCTTTCCCGCTCGGTCCTCCGCCTCAACAGCCACCTTTACCCCAAAATATTTATGGCCTGGTTGTCCCCCTCAGTCCAAATTACAGTTCCCAGCTGATGCCTTGAGGGAACTACATGCATGACGGGCGTGCGTGTCTTTGATAGTGGGGTATCTATCTCGGTGGTGGGAGTTTCTGGGGACCGTGTCCTCGGTGTTGCGCTCTTAACTGCGTTGTAGGTCTAACACTCACAAAAACCCTCCTATCCCATCGCCCTTCTTCCGCAAGGGCAATCTAGAGTGAGTTTAGCATTTTGCAACCCACTCTCTGAATCTTGAAGCCTGGTCCATCTCCGATATCCCTTCGAGTCCGCCTGTTCGACGTGTTGATATTCCGAAATCGGCGCGGCTGCTGGTGGTTGATATGTCTCTCTTGACGTGTCAGCGTGTCGGTGCTCCCGTTGCGGTGCTGACATTGTGGTTGTGATGATTGGCTACTAGTGCGAGATCGTATACTGCTGAAACTGGATCTACGCAATCTAGAAAAAATATCATCGGAAAAAATATCATCGGCTTTATATCTGCTATCCTCTCGACTGGTAACTGGTAATCCGCACCTGGGCGTGATACATACCTAAATAGTGACGCGGGTTGGCTAGCGCAGTTATGTGGTGCAACACAACATCGGCTTTGCGAGCTCAAGTTCGGTAGTTATTCTTAACTACATATTCCAATGTTAGCTGGGGGTGGTGAGGCTGCTAGATATGCAACTCAATAACTCTGTTCGAACTCTGGATGTATTGCCCCCAAATGACCCGGGTCCAATTTCAAGATATTAATTAGAGTCTAGGTACGAGATCAGGCATTGCAAGTTTTTGTTTAGTTATAACCTGCCTGCATCTATACACCAGGTAAAATACAAATTTCAGCTGAAATCACTTGGACGATGTTGGTGGTGCGAGACAATAAGGTCACATGATATGCCAGTTCAGGGTAATATCCAAAAGTCCTACGATAAACAATTCCACTCCCTACAGCGTTATTCGCCTGTTGTGCGGGATTAATAAGTTTTGCGGAATAGTCCTGAATAGAACCCTGCAATGGCGGTTCGGCAGAGCCTCCTTCCGAGTAAGGCGTGCGAAATGGAAACCGAGGGGCGGCACAAGTTGTCTCGTTGGTACGTACTACAGACGAGGTATCCCGGTGTCCAAGTTGTGCTTTGAGGCATATGCTGTTTGTGGACAGAAGTTTTATGAGGCTTATAGCCATAATGGCCGTGGAGACCTCGGTTGCACCCTAAACAATCTACGAAAAGAACAAGGGTTCGTAGCGAAAAGTTGTTCCTACAAACCAAGTACAAGCGTAGGTGAAAGATCCATTGAATTACTACATATACAGCTCCCTTACCCTAAACTCCACGGGGATCCGGAATGCGGTTCCTAGTCGACTTACTAAGAAGTATAGAATAGCAAGAAACAAGCGAGCAAAGACAGACGACACGAGAACGCATTTATCATTGTGTCTCTCAACGGGACAATTGAAAGTCTAAAATTACTAAGGTAGCAATTAGTACTAGCTATGGTATAAGTACATAAATATACAGTTGGAACTAATTACGCGGACCCATAGTGTGTTCACCACCCTAGGCCTCCGCCATCCGACAGTGTCAAGAGTTGTCCATGGCCGCTCAACGACCAAACAAACCACCAAAGAAGTCTTTAACTTCGTCCTTGGCGTTCTCAATAGGCCCCTTGACCTCCTTCACCTTGTCCTTAACCTCGTCCTTGACATCATCAACAACATCCTTTATTGGAGTGACGACTTCATCAATAGCATCGGCTCCCTTATCGAATAAAAGACTCATCTCCCCTGCGGACTTGGTGGGCTGCCACAGCTCTTTCGGAGCATTTTCGAAGCTCAAGGGGGCATTAACCCTATTCCGGGGGTCATTGAAACCGTTGGCAGCATCAACGGCAGCAATGGCATTGCCCTCATTGAAGAAATCTACCAAAATGTAACCTCCGCGACGACCCCACTCCGTAGCACACTTCTCAATACCGTCCTTCAGATTTCCTGGAATGGATTGATCACCGGAATTGATTAGGCGCTGGCGCTTTGGGTCGGGAGTGTAGATCTCCAAGCCCAGTTGTTCCAATTTCTTGTCGTAGAGAAAGCGGTTCTGGAAACCAATGCGGGTATCAGCAGCCTCTTGCATCTTTTCGGGGCCTTTGAGGTTCCCGGGGCGGTCCCCGGCACAGGTGTACTTTGCAGGGTCGAAGTTCTCGAATGGGGTTTCGAACATATACTGGAATTCATCCAACATCCATGGGATAGCAGCTTCGTCTGTCCCGCCGGAGAGGAACAGGACTAAACGTTTCCCGCTATCAATCATCTCCTTGAGGGTGGGCCATTCTCCAGGCTTTAAAGGACGTTGTGGAGGGATATAGGCAAGGTCCTTCATTCCGGTGTCGACAAAATATTTCTCCAAGTCCCTCGCTGGCATATTGTCCGCATTCACCCACAACATTGTGACAACATCGCTAGGATGCTTATCCAACCAATCCTTGACCTGAACAAGGTAATCCTCAAGCTTTCCACCGTCCATCATCTTGCATTCCGAATGGCACAAGCGAGGTAAACCCCCTTCGTTGTGAATTTGCCCTTGGAGAAGCCGAACCCCTGCCTCAAGCTGTGTGTGGACATTGAAGTACTGGTTTCCAGCGACGGAGTATCCGTTCTCAGGATGTCGGATAAACGGTGAGTCATGAGTTCCAAGCCAGTAAATCTGGTCGTACTTCTTAGTGCAAAGGGAAGGATGATTGTTACAGGCGGTTGGGTCGTATTGACGTTTCGTCAATCCATTCCGTCCAGGAGCGGCAAGGGCACCAGAGAAAAGAGCGGTAATTGCAAAAAGAGCTGGAAATAGGGCAGATGGCTGAACAAACATAGTGAAATTATAAAAGAAATAATTACGAGGTATTCGGGTATATAAAAACGAAACTAAAGGAGTGTTGAAGAATTGAATGCGTAGAGAACCGGCCTCAAACGCTGAATGAATGGATGGCAATTACCGCTACAAAGGAGTAGTGGGTAAAAGAGACAGTAGCAAGAGAAGGGGGAGAAAAGGAAATATATGGGGCTGTAGAATTGAAGTGTTTTCCGGTGAGTCCTCGTCAGCTTACCTCGACGATAGAGCCGGTGACTTATATGTTTATATACGTTGGAAATCGCAAAGGAAGCTAACATCAACTGCAGCTTAGTCCTTCCATTTCTGGTGTCTGCACTAGTAGTGTTGAGGATCTTCATCTCGGTATCCCAATTGTGAAATTTGGTATCGTGAAATCAGCTGCTCCAGAAAACTGATGTTGAGTTGTGTTTGTTGCTTGATCTGGCTAAAATGTATACTTTAGTATCTTTGCTATTTTGAGTGCACCAATCATAGTGAACCGTTAGGCTGGTCCTCAACTGCGCCACCCTCATGAAGTGGAGAATGGCATTGTGTTAATTCGATCAACTCAGTTTCATGACCCCTGCCGGAACACAACAAATCACGGTCAAGGTCAGCGCTTATGCAAGGGTTTTTTTCGACAACTGAAAACGCCAAGCCCCACGTTTTTTTCATGCCTTTACTTTTTGAAGATAGGATCGGCCGGAAAGTGTATATTGAGATCTTCTCCCACAGCCCTATGGCTCGACATATCTGACAGCTGATGACGATCGACCACTGATATGTACAATATATCAAGATTGCGAATGCCCCAAAAAACCCACTCTGTTGTGAACTGAGCACCTATTCTTATTAGGTCTCATGGTACCGTGCCACGTTTCGCCTCGTGGGCCTTGCATAGCCACGATTTGCAACCTCATTGGCAAAAGACTGCAGATCCAGGTCCATTTACTCTACTGGGGAGCTGTAAATTAAAACCGAGGACTATGGTTCTATTACAGAACTGAAACGTTACCATCCAAAACGGAAGTTATAACCTAGGCGTGCACAAACCTTCGATATCAATGCACTTGGATCGACGTCCATGTTCAGGTGGGGCCTATTCGGCGCGGACATATGATTAGTTGGGAACTTTAATTTGAAGAGCTCCCATATCAGGCTAGGAGAAATAGTAATGTCCCGCACGGCATAGTAAAATTAAAATAGCACCCTCTAAATCTCTGTTTCTTCCTTGTTAACGTGTCTTCAATTACTCACGGACGATATCCTTGAAGGACATATCTGTGCCTAATGTGTGCATTCAGCAATACCGTCTGTACTTGGTACCTAACCTGTGGCCGTGAAGATCCACTCAAGTCGTACATATTTGCGCCACAGGACTACCGAAATTGATTGAACAGAGATCAAATTCTAAACCATATCAAATTTCGTTCATATTATATCAAAACTTATAAATTGCTTCATCCTCGAGGTACTAACGAATAGCATCTTGCAAATTAGCGGAAGCCGTAATTATAAACTCACCGCTATATGATAATTCGCCGCTGTCAAAGTTCACTCAGTCTTGAACCAGTCTAGGCTCACATACATAGTGATCCGCCCTTTTAATGACTGTTAAGAAGATAGCATCTCGGTCTCGCGGTATATATAGATATATCTCTGTAGCTAGTGGTTCCCTATTTATGCTTATACTGTATATCTAGTCTTACTAGCACTGTCGGGCATCCATTGATATGTATTCATATATTCTTACTTCATGTGAGGTTTTTAAAGGTGCAGACCGGAAGACCTAGAGCTAGGGTATGATCGCGAATCGTGAGTTCCATCCTTATTTGTAATAGTCACACTTTCAAAAGTTACATGATTTGATTGCTTTACAGCGAGATATAGATCTGGAAGGTATTCAGGATAAATATTAATTTGCCAATAACATAGATATTTTTCAAATCCCTTGCACACCGGCCTTCTATCCCTATTTGTGATAAGTCACAATTTCAAAAAGCTGCAAGAGCAGCAAAGTCAAAGTCAATTTGGTTACTTTGATATCGGGTGACCGAGATTTGTTGTAAATTTCATTTCCCAATGCCAACCAGCGTGCTGAGCTATCGCGAGAATGCGTGGTGGCTATGTCGTGATTGAGATCGATAAAAACTATTTGCAGGCAAGAACTTGATCGACAGATCTCCATACTCAGAACGTGGAGGGACATCTATCAAAGGCATACCAGATATCCAGTGCCTGCGTGTAGCGATATATATTTTGTGCTATATACTAGCAACTAAAGGACCTGTAGGATATAAAGCAACTAGATTGATGTACTCAAAAAGTAGTCTCATTCCCTAGCAGTCTCCCAACCTCCTTAGCAATGGCCAGAACCCTTTCTTCCGTCAACCTCCTTCCCACGACCTGAACAGCAACTGGAGCTCCATGATATGCTTCGGGATCATCTAAGAATTCCACAGTCAGCATGATTGTCTCATTCAACCACCAGCCTCTTTATAAACCATGTCAGCTTACATTCTGCTTGTACTTTACGGTCAAGCTCACTCAAAGGCCGATGATCCTCGCTCTTCTTATCCACTGCCTTATCCGCCAATGTCACAGGTACAACCACACTCGTCCAGTCAAGGATGTTTATAGCGCTTAGGTAGCCGTGGTACTTGAATCGGTTGTGTCTCACAGCCGCAGTGGGTGCGAATGGCATGATGAAAGCATCAATTTCCTTTCCAATTTCTTCCTCCTGCAAGCGCCACTGCTCAAGATATTCGATTTGGTAGTTCCATTTCTTGAGTTGCACGCCCCAGAGCTGATTTATGTCGAGTGCAGGGTGGAGTGGATTGACGAAATGGGCGATGTTGGGGATAGCAGGTTCGCCAGAAAGTGCGAGGTTGGATAGAATATCCTGCGGAATGGTGTGAGCGTAATGATTCATTACTGGTTTACGAGCGAATTATAGTGGTACCTTGCCAGCATCGGACGTGAAGATGGTATCAATTAGGTCAGAGGCTAAGTCGTGCTTGTATGGCTTCTAGGGCACAAGGGTATGGCCTTTTTCCTTCAGAGTGGAGACAACTATATTTACACCACGCAGGATTGGTGGGTGAGGCAGTACCTACTAATTAGTCCGGGGACTATATACTGTGACCAGCCAGGAAAAAGCAACTACTTACAATACCATCGTAGTTGAAGAACCCAAGTGTCAATCCTCCAGAGCTAATTTTGGACTTGATGGTATCCTCTTCCTCATGCCTCCAGGGTAATGGAATGACCTTGGAGTCGTACCTCCAAGGCTCTTGCTTGAGCACTGAAGTGATTAAAAGCTTTAGATCTACGCCGCACAGTGTCATATAATCAACAACTGTACCCCAAGTCACAGACAAGTATTGCAAACCTTCAATTGAGTGGGTGTGGACAGATTCCTGTCCCTCCATACTATTGGCTGCCTTCAAGAAAAGTGTTCCCCAGAGTCTCATGCTCGCTGAGGCCATTAACAATGTCATTGGCCGTACCGTCAACCCACGGAATAAGAACTGGTCCTGTGGAGGCAGCTCCGGGGGTGAAGGCTCCATGGTTGGCTTCCGTGGGGCAGTAATGGGAGTGGGGACTGATATCGGTAAGTATTGATTTACGGCAAGTGAGGAGAGGTTCGAACTAATTCTGATAACTGTGGCACAGGTGCTTCGATCCGTGTGCCGTCGGCATAGAAAACGGCACCTGCCTTCCGGAGCAAGGTAACAAGCACAAAGCCTTCGGTATCATATTTTCCTACCCAACCTACGTAGCCCATCGAGGTCTCGAGGCCCTTGATTCTGAACTGATCCTTGAGAGAGATGGGAAGGCCGTGCAGTGGCCCGATGGGTTCCTTGCATTTCTCATAGTAGGCATCCAGCTCTTTTGCCTGAGCGAATGCTTGCTCGGGGAAGAACTCCAAGGTGCAGTTGAGCTAGTTGTTACAAAATACAACAAACAATTAGCCATTATATTTCTTCTAAAATTATCATATTACCCCAAATCATCTGCAGGTTTAAAGCGTACCAATTGATGAGCAAGGGCAGCCCGTTTGCAAAAAGCCAAAGTCACATCAACAGACTTCAATCGCCCACAAGCAAGCTCCGAGGCCAAGTCGACAGCAGATGAGTTTGTGATTTCAAGTTCCCGTGGAGAAAGTATACCGCTCTCTACAGGTACTTGCATAGCGGAGTTCTCCGGGTATTTCGTTACGTCGATACGCCATTCATCTGGAATGGGCGTATTAATACGCCTCCTCTTGTCGGCGGCGATGTCTTCCCAAGTCATTGTGTATGTATTGTAATTACGGATGAGTGAGAATAGGGTATCTGGTTTGAAATCTTCAAGCCCAGGAGGTCGGATATTACGTACCAGGTAAAATCAAACGTCGTCTTATGTTGATTCCTATGTTGTGATAGTGATGTGGGTCCCATATTATTTTACCCCACATTAACCCACCAATAATACCGATAAGCGGCGTGGCACAGAATACGCCTCGGCGGGTCGGAACGCAGCCCATTATAGTCTCGCTACCAGACCCTCAAAGCCTCATTAGCTTTCTCAAGCAATCCTAGTCTAGTTGTGTTGGAATACTCTCACATCATGAGATACTGTGACCACGGGCGTCAGCGCATCCAGAAGGACAAAGTCGTGAGGAACGGAAGGAACCAGGGTCACTAATGGGGAAAGTCGTGAGAATGGATTAGGGATATAAGCAGCACATTTCTCTTTGTTTGACGGATTTTCTTTAACCAGAGCACTAGAATCATAGCGAATAAGTCTATAGCGATATCTAGATAACTCTGCTGAATACACTCGAGTTTATGCCTCTACCACGATTCCTCCTACTCATAGCCTCGTAATCTTACATCTAGAACTGCTCTTTCCCATGAATAAACTCCACGGCTTGGGAGTTAAACTTGTAAGATTACGAGGCTATGAGTAGGAGGAATCGTGGTAGAGGCATAAACTCGAGTGTATTCAGCAGAGTTATCTAGGTATCGCTATAGACGTGCTAACTAACAACGAAATGAACATGAGAAACCCGCTGCTTATATCCTTTCCGTTCAACCAGGAATTGCCCACTTTAGGGCCGTCATCCAGGCTGCCAACCACGAACTGCTCATTATTAGTATTGGTCGGCCCAGCCCTTGTATTCACGTGAGCGAGAGTATTTCCTACACTAGATATCGATCTATAGAATATATTTTAAGCATGGATGTACGTAATTCTATCTAGATTACCATCTGTCATGTCATGTCTGTATTCATGCCTAATCTGATTTGTGCAACGAGTACTTACAGCAAGTGGCCTAATTTGATTGCGGTGTTGGCAATCGCTAATTACTGAATCGGTATCAATATCAAATATCGATAAGAACCCCTGAGGTAACTACTTACTGTAGACTTCTGGTAAAAATATACGTTAAAATACAGGGGTAAGAACAATATCTCCCAAAGGTAGTCTTTAGTAGCCTTTGGACCCTGGCGTTAACCATGCCTTGCTCAATATAGTGAGTGCTACAACTACATAGAAATGAACAGCAAGTTGCAAGGGATTTAAGATAGCAGCCTAGGTGAAATTCCAAAATGCACCCACTGAAACTGCTCAATTACGAGAATTGAGTACAGTATAGTAGAATCAATAATCTACGATACCGATAGGTAATTCGTACCTACTAAGTAGTCAGGTTGCCCTACTAGTCTGGTAATCTTCAACTGGCATTAATCACGCTAATTGGTTCTAGGGTACACAATTGCAATTTGTAAAGAAGCTACTCTGTTGCTGGGGAGGAGGTCGGGAATACCGGTTCGGGATTGTTAAATTCCTCCAATCAGACTAGCTCTCCCACTCTGGTTCCCCCCTCATGAGATATCGCGACACCCAATTCATTGCAATTGGCAGATCGGACCCCACAGTCAAGCCAGACTACCCCGCAGTAGTCTGGTTGCCCCGCTATCCACACTTCTAACCCGTGTTCTGATATAGTTTCACATTTCCCGTCAGGATGTAATGGATGTTTGCTATCAAGCTATAATAATAACCGAAAAGACAATGTCAACACAATAGAGCATCATAATAAGATGAAATCCCATAAACTCCCAATACACAGTACACACTCCGCAATTACCCCCAGGTATCCAGCGAAATCGATACCAAAACCACTTACATGAACACAAATCCTCACCTACACCCCCCTCCCCTACCGCTTCTCCGCCCAGGGCTCCCTGATCTTCCAAACCGGCAACATCCTCCCCTCGTTCCTCGCCGCCTCAACAGTCCTATAATAATGCACTATTGCCCTCAGCCTCCACTCCTCCTGTCTCGTGAACTCCACGTTCCCTTTCCATTTCCCTGCCCCCCATTTCCGATTTTTACTCCGACCAGCCTCCTCCTGCATATCCCTCTTCACCTCACAATTCCAGCAACAGCAGATGGCGTACTTCCCATCTTCGTCCCAATCTTCTGGGTCCTCTGTAGGGGGGATAGATGGAGCATCATCTTTACCCAAATCCTTCTGTATGTCATTCCCCGTGGCCGGGGTAGCAGAGGAAGAATTCTCGACATCCTCGTCCTCGCCCTCACTATTACTTTTCTTCTCCTCATCCCCAACCACACCCCCACCATTTG
>Ga0307511_10001572_pt1 | contig 24234 bp, 17 predicted proteins | sample 13_EM_MG_FD_200266 | JGI IMG/M metagenome (GOLD analysis project Ga0307511, IMG submission 200266) | Populus trichocarpa ectomycorrhiza microbial communities from riparian zone in the Pacific Northwest, United States - 13_EM | ecosystem: Host-associated > Plants > Roots > Unclassified | place... | reverse complement strand
CGAGGTCGCACCCAGGCGGTAACGCGAGTCCGTATCGCCCTGGGCATCGTGGGCAGCAGCTTCCGCGCGCTGAGTTTGAAACAGTGTATTTGCGTCCTCATCAAGGGAAACGAGCGTGTCGGCGACTGTCCTGAACGCTGACAACACCGTCTGCTTGTATTGATCCACTGCAACGTCGTAACTTGCCTGGTACTGGCGCTTGCGCGCGAATAAGGCTCCGCCATGAAACAGCGGCTGGGTCAGCGACGCGCCCACACCCCAGATCACTCCTTGGGGCGACGTAAACGTTGACCAGTCGAAGCCGCCGTGTCCGTAGGAGGCTGTCAGGTCCAAAGACGGAAACATGGATGCGGTGGCAGCGCCGGCCGAATCCGCTGCCGCCCGAACGGCAGCCTCGGCCGCGAGGATATCCGGGCGCTGATGCAGAAGATCTGAGGGGACCGATACAGGTACGGACTCCGGAAGTTTGAGCGCTTCCAGTTGCAACGGGGCTGGCGCGGCATCAGGCGTCCTCCCGAGCAGAACTGCCTGGGCGTGGCGCACCGCCACTGCCTGTGCACGCAATGCAGGAAGCGTGGCTGCGGCATTCGCGGCATCCTGCTCGCTTGCCAGCATCTCTTCGCGTGATGCGCTGCCTAACTTATAACGGGCCGCTGTCTGTTGAGCGCGCTGCTCGCCGAGCGCCACCAGCTTCTCAGTCGCATCGACCTGCTCTTGCAGAGAAGCCGCATTGATCGTGGCAACGACGATGTTGGTCGCCAGCGCCCGGCGGGTCGCCTCGAGTTGAAACGCCTGTTGCTGTACCTGCCCCGCCAGGGCCCTGTCCGCAAGGAATGCAGCGCCGAAGAAATCGAGGGTGTACGACGCCTTCGCCTGCGCGGTAAAAATATTCTCGACGAAGGTCTGCTGGGGGAGGACGGGAATTCCAAGCGACCTTTGCCGCGAAGGGCTGAAATCGAGGTCAACCTTGGGAAGCATGTTCTCGCCGATCTGCGAGCGCAGCTGTTCCCTGGCAACCTGCAACGTGCTCTGCGCTGCCGCGAGTGACGGACTGTTCTTGAGGCCCTCTTCCACGAGCGCGTTGAGGTCATCGGATCCGTACGCGGTCCACCACTTCGGCACAGGACGTGCGCCGTTGGCAATCTGCTGCGCAATTCCGTCGGCCTGCGCAGTCCGAGCGGGTTGTCCCTCAATGGAGTAATGGGCTGGCTGCGGCATCTGCGGCGGCCTTCGGTCCGGACCGAACGCGGTGCATGCCGACAGCGTCACAGCAACCGCAACGAATGCAAGGTGCAATTTCATGCGATCGCCCTCCTGGGGGCCTCATCGCGCTGGACGCGGAACCACAGAGCGTACAGCGCGGGAAGGTAGACCAGCGTCAACACGGTAGCCACCGTGATGCCGCCCATCAATGCGGTGGCCATTGGGCCGAAGAAGTTGCTTCTCAACAGGGGGATCAGTGCCAGCACGGCCGCGGCTGCGGTCAGCGTGATCGGCCGGAAACGGCGCACGGTCGCGCCGATGATGGCCTCGAAGCGGCTGTGACCCGCAAGGATGTCCTGCTCGATCTGGTCAACGAGGATCACCGAGTTGCGCATGATGATGCCGAACATGGCGATCGTCCCGAGCAAGGCGACGAAGCCGAACGCCATGTGGAACAACAACAATGCGATCACAACGCCGATCAGGCCAAGAGGCGCCGTGAGAACCACCATCAGCACGCGGCTGAAGCTCTGCAACTGCACCATCAGCAGGACCAACACGGCAACCAGCAGCAGGGGCATCTGGTCATTGATGGAGCCCTGCGCCTTGCCGTTCTGTTCCACCGAGCCGCCGATTTCGACCCGATAACCCACCGGCAATTGTTTGCGCAGGGCGGCCAGTGCCGCGTCCACGCGGTTTGTAACATCGATGCCCTGGGCTCCGTGCTGCACATCGGCCTGCACGTTGATCGTTGGCTGGCGGTCCCGTTCCCAGATCACGCCGTACTCCAGGCCGTAGACGAACCGACCCAGGGCGGCCAGCGGCACGGCAGTTCCATTCGGGGACGGAATGGCGAGCCGCTCGAGCTGCGATGGATCGACCCGGTCGTTTTCGGGAGCCCGCAGGTCCACGCCTATGAGCTTGTCGCGCTCGCGGAATCTCGTAATCGAATAGCCCGTCAGCGACATGTCCAGGAAGTTGGCAATCTCCTGCGAGGAGATGTTGAGGCGGCGCGCCTTGGACTGGTCGATCTCGAAACGAACCGACCGTTCGGCGGGCTCATCCCAGTCGAACTGCACGTTGGTGGTGTCCGGATTGCGGCGCATGACCTCGGCCACTGCGTCCGCCCACTGCCGAACCGGTCCGATCTCCGGGCCGGTGACGCGGAATTGCACCGGGAAGCCGATGGGCGGCCCATTTTCCAGGCGGCTGATCCGGGTGCGCACCGGGGCAAACTCCGTTCGCAGGACCTCGTTGAGTACCGGAATCAGCTTCTCCCGGTCCTTGACGTTGCGTGCCGTGACCACGAACTGCGCAAAGTTGGGTGCGGCCAGCTGCTGGTCCAACGGCAGGTAGAAACGCGGCGCTCCCGCACCCACGAAATCAATGAAGTGGTCTATTTCGGGACGCTTGGCGAGCGCGGCTTCAAAACGCCGTGCTTCCCGCAGAGTCGCTGCGAACGAGGCGCCTTCCGGCAAACGCAGGTCGACCATCAGCTCCGGCCGATCGGAGCTGGGGAAGAATTGCTGCGGCACAAGTTTGAATGCGCCCATCGCGACCACGAAGACGATCAACGTGACTATCAATACCCGCAGACGGTGATCGACACACCAGCCAATCCAGCCCCGCAGACGGCGGTAGAACGACGTGTCATAGATATCATGATGCTCCTCCGCCTTTGCTGTTCCCTGCCCTTCCTCAGCTGCGTGACTCCGGCCGCGTCGGGTCGGATGCTCTGAGAGAATGCGGTAACCCAGCAGGGGGATGACGATCACTGCAGCGAGCCACGACAGCAGCAGCGTAATAGCGGACACCTGGAAGATGGAACGGGTGTACTCACCGGTCGCCGACTTCGCCAGTGCAATGGGCAGGAATCCCGAGACGGTCACCAAGGTGCCGGTCAACATCGGAAACGCGGTGCTGCTGTAGGCAAATGCCGCTGCGCGCAGGCGCCCAAAACCCTGCTCGATTTTCACCGCCATGGTCTCGACGGCGATGATGGCATCATCGACCAACAGGCCGAGCGCCAGGATCAACGTGCCGAGTGACACCTTGTGCAGGCCAATGCCAAACAGGTACATGAACAACGCGGTGGCCGCCAATACCAGGGGTATTGAGATAACCACCACCATGCCGGTGCGAACGCCGAGACTGAGGAGTGAGACTACCAATACGATGCCGATTGCCTCAGCAACCGCTTCGACAAAGTCATCCACGGAGTGGCCCACGGCCGCCGGCATATTGGCTACCTGCGTGAACTTGAGTCCCGCCGGAAGAGAAGCCCGCAAGCGGGCAGTCTCGGTATCCAATGCTTTACCCAGCGCAATGACATCGCCCGAGGGCGCCATCGTGATTCCGATTCCGAGCACCGCCTGGCCGTTGAAGCGCATGTACTGCGTCGCCGGATCAACGTATCCGCGCTTGATGGTCGCGATGTCACCGAGACGCAGGACGCGCCCATTGACGCGGATCAGAGTGTCGCCGAGCGCGTCAATATCGGTGAACTGCCCCGTCGGCCGGACATAGACCCGGTCGACGCCGGTCGTGAAGACTCCCGATCCGGCCACGGCATTCTGCGAATTGACGGCGTCCGCGATCTGCTGCGGCGTCAAGCCGAGCTTGGCGAGTTGGGCATTGGCAATCTCGACGTAAACGCGCTGCTCCTGATCGGCAATGAAGTCGACCTTGTTGACGTTGGGGACCCGCAGCAGCTCGGTCCTGAGCCGCTCCGCATAATCGTGCAGCTGTGCGAACGAAAACCCATCGCCTTCCAGGGCGTAGATGTTGGTGTAGACATCACCGAACTCGTCATTGAAGTACGGCCCCTGCACTCCTGCGGGCAGGGTGTTGGTGATGTCGCCTACCTTCTTGCGAACCTGGTACCAGGTAGCGGGTACCTGTGATGGCGGCGCCGCATCCTTGATGGTGAAGAACAATGTCGACTCACCGGGACGCGAATAGCTGCGCAGAAAGTCGACAGCGGGGGTCTCCTGCAGCTTGCGTGCAATGCGATCGGTCACTTCCTCCTGGACCTGGCGGGCGGTCGCGCCGGGCCAGAACGTACTGATGACCATGACTTTGAACGTAAACGGCGGGTCCTCGGACTGCGCCAGCCTGCCGTACGAAATGATGCCGGATAAGGTGATCAATGCGAGCAGAAAGATCACCAGGGGCTGATGCTGCAGGGTCCAGCTCGAGAGATTGAACCGGTGGGCCTGTTCCGCAGGTGTAATAGGCGGCGCAGACTGCGGCAGGGCACCCAGCGTGCTGCTGTTCTCCTCGCTCATCGCGCAGCAACCGAGCCCGCGGCGCCGACCCTGTTCTGATCATCGGACCGATTCTGGCCATCAGATAGGGCCTGACTATCAAACAAGGGCCGGACGGGCTTGACGTGCTGCCCCGCATAGACCGTGTGCACCCCGGCCAATACGACCACATCACCCTCATGCAGTCCGGCTGTGATGAGCGTGGACCGGTCGCTGTAGAGGCCCACTTTGACAGGGCGCAATTGGAGAGTTGCGCTGCTGCCTTCGACCACCCACAGGGCCGGGCTGTTGTCCTTGTGAAAAAGGGCGGTGGCCGGAACGGTATAGGTCGGCGGATCGGGGTCCGTGCTGTTCGCGGATGCTACAGCCGAAAGCGTTGCATCGCCGGTCATGCCAAGCCGCACCTCCTGCGCGGGTTCAGTCATCGTCAGCTTTACGCGGTAAGTACGGCTCTGGGGATCGGCCGCCGGCGAGATCTCGCGTACCCGCGCGGCAAACTCATGATTTGGCAACACGGGAAAGGTGACCGTCGCTGCTTGACCGACGGAGATTCTGCCGAGCTCGCCTTCGGCAGCGTCGAGAATGACATCCCTATCGCCGGTCCATGCGAGGCCGTAAACGGCCTGGCCCGCGGACACCACTTGTCCCGTGTCGGCGTTCTCGCTGGTGATCACACCGTCATGGTCCGCAACCAGCGTGTTGTATTGAAGCGTATTGCGTGCCACTACCCACTGGGCGGCAGCCTGATCCCGGGCGGCCAGTGCCGTGGTGAAGGCATCCTGGGTCTGCTCGAGCTGGTTGGCCGCGATCAGATTCTGCTCCGATTGCGCCTTGTCGCGATCCAGTTGCTGCTGGGCGAAGGCCAGGCGGTGTTCCGCGGCACTCAGAGCTGCCTTGGCGCTGGCCTCCTGTTTCTGGGCATCGATTGGATCGAGACGGGCGATCACCTGCCCTTGCTTCACCGCGTCGCCGAGCCGCACCCGCCGCTCGATCAATTTCCCGGGCACACGAAAGGACATGGTGTTCGAGTACCGGGCAGTGACCTCCACCGGATGACGAACCACGCCGCCGCCATTGCTGCCGGCATCGGAGTGGACAGGCAGGGCCAGGACCAGGGCCGCCGGCGCGGCAGGTGGCGGGGCCCGGTGACAGGCTGCTAGGAGGCAGGACGCGGCGGCCAGCAGCGCAATTCGCGCCGCGGCGGAGGTCCCCGCGCTCACATTGTGATTGACGGCATTGGTCACGGCGGCTCCCAAACAGGTCTGGCGGGCTCCGGCAGCCCCACGATGCATACTAGTATTCAGATACAGAACTGTATCCTGATACTTCGATGTATTTCAATGCAAGCGTAGCCGTGCTATGCTCGCCGCATGAGCCGGAAACGTCTGAGTAGGGATGACAGCCGCGAGCAAACTACCCAGCGCCTGCTGGATGCAGCGCTGAAACTGATTGCGAAGAAGGGGTTGGACGCGGCCAGCGTGGAGAACATAGCGGCGGCCGCCGGCTACACGCGGGGCGCCTTTTATTCGAACTTCAACAGCAAGGAGGATTTATTCATTGAGCTTCTGCGGCGTGACCACGAGAAGACCACCGGGGAATTGAATGCGCTGCGAGGCGACCCTTCCCTGTCGGTGGACCACCTGCAGAGCCGGGCGCGCGAGATCTACGGCCAGATATACCGCGACAATGACTCTTGCATGATCTGGACCGAGGCACGCCTGCTGGCTGTCCGGGATGCCCGCTTCCGTTCCAAGCTGAATGCGCTCATGACGGAAAAACGCGCTCGGATTGCCGAATTCATCCGTTACTTCTATGAGCGTGTCGGGGTTGGGCCCGCGGTTCCCCCGGAACAGATGGCCATGGGCTTCATGAGCCTGGCTGAAGGGGTAAAGCTGTTCATGATGTCGAGCCCGGCGGAGATGACGGGCCCGATAGCGGAATCCCTGCTGACGGTGTTCGTGGAATCCATCATGCGACTAGCGCGCCTGGAGGCAGACTCCTCCAAGCGCGAATAGCCGCATACGGCCCGAAGCTGCCGCGCGCGAACCAGGACCTACGATGAGCCCTTGGCCGTGTCGATCACAATCTGACCATCACGGACGGGAATCTCCTTACCCGGATCGTGGTCAAGGTGTATGTGATGGTGCTTCCCATCCAACATGTACTCCACCTCGTACCCCTTCGATTCCTCGTGACTGTCGTACACAGTGACACACCGTTGCTCCGTCGCAGTGTACGTGTCTCCCTGCTGTACCTTCTGCTGGATCTTGTTTCCGGCATAGCCACCCGCTGCCGCGCCGGCGAGGCCCGTCACGATCCGTGTGTTTCCTCCGCCGATCCGGCTACCGAGCAGTCCGCCCACGACCGCCCCAACGCCGGTTCCTACCAGCCTGTCCTTGTCTTTGACAGGTTTGGTATGGGTGACCTGCTCGTCATGGCACTCCTTGCGCGGAGTCTTGACCGTCTTCGTCAGTTCCTTGGCGCTGACGACCTGCGCGCTGCTCGGAGTCGCGAGTATCCGATATCCGGCCACAGCGCCAGCGCCCCCTGCCGCGATAGCCCCTACCACCAATCCGACTGCCAAAGACTTGTTCAAAATTCAATCTCCTCTATCGCCTGGACAGGTACAGGCGCACAGGGTAGCGGCGCCGGGCGTTATTTCAATCACGCGTTTCACAAAAATCAGTTAGGTTGTGTCCGCGGGGAGCAGCGCATTCGCTCATGGGCGATTCCGCCGACTCGTTCAGCCTGAGTTCAGCATCTTACCCGAACAAAAAGTGGCGTATGTCCAACTCCGACAGTGTGTCCCGCCGGGCGTTCATTGGAGGCATGGGAGGGGCGGTGATAACAGTACCACTGGCAACGCTCGCGAATCCGGGACCCGATCGCGATTCTGCCGAACTACTGCAGCTCAGTGCCGGTGAGGCAGTGGCGCGCATGTCTCGCGGTGAGATCACCGCGGAGCGCTACGCGCGCGTGCTGCTTGCGCGCTGCGAATCCTTGCGCGCACTCAACGCATTCATCACCCTTGAACCTTCGCGTGTGTTGGAGGCAGCACGTGAATGCGACAAACACCGGCTGTCCGAGGGAACCCTTGGACCGCTGTTCGGCCTGCCCATTCCGGTGAAGGATAGCGTAAACACGCGCGACTATCCGACGAGCGCCGGAACACCCGCCTTGCGGAACTTCCAGCCGGTGGCCGATGCACCCATTGTGAGCTCGCTGCGCGCGAACGGGGCCATCGTGTTGGGGAAGACCAACTTGCATGAGCTTTCATACGGGTGGACCAGTAACAACCTGGCCTTCGGCGCGGTGCGCAATCCTTACGACTCGACGCGAATTCCGGGAGGCAGCAGCGGCGGGACAGCAGTCGCGGTGGCCGCCCACATGGCGCCGCTGGGCATCGCTGAAGACACGGAGGGGTCCATTCGGGTACCAGCGGCAATGTGCGGAATTGCGGGCTTCAGGCCGAGCACCGGACGATATTCAACCAAGGGCTGTGTGCCGATCACGCCGCTGTTCGATCAAGTCGGGCCGCACGCCAGGTCAGTCTCGGACCTTGCGCTGTTCGACTCGGTCGCGGCTAACGACTGGCGGCCGTTGGGGCCTGCATCGTTGAAAGGATTGCGATTTGGAATCGTCAGAAACTACTGGTTCACGAGCCTCGACGAGCAGGTGGAGCACCTGACGCAGCAGGCCCTGCAACGGTTGCGGCAAGCTGGCGCCGAACTCGTAGAGACAGAGCTTCCGGGACTTGCGCGCCTGATCGAGCTCACGACCGATGCGGTGCAGAACCACGACGTACGCCTATCGCTCGCCCGATACCTCAAGGACTATGGGGCGCACCTGACCTTTGAGCAGGTCGTGCACGAGGCAAGTCCCGACATTCGAGCGCTCTTTCGCAGTGACGTGTTGCCGGGCGGGTCGAACTTCGTGTCCGAGGACGTTTACTCCGCGGCGCGCGACATACATCTGCCAGCGCTTCGCCGCCTGTATCGTGATTACTTCACCCGAACCGGAGTTGCTGCCGTTGTATTCCCTGCGACCATGGTTCCACCGCCCCTGATCGGGGAGGATGTGACCGTGGACATCGGCGAGCGCAAAGTACCGTTTTTCACGGTCGTTGGGCGCAATATTGCGCCGGGAAGCACGGCGGGCCTGCCGGGGTTGGTCCTGCCTGCCGGGCTCACGACAACGGGCCTGCCGGTCGGCATCGAGTTTGATGGCCCTGCCGGTTCCGATCGCGCGTTGCTCGCAATCGGGCTCAGCCTGGAGCGGGCGCTGGGGGCTATTCCTGCGCCACGTATCTGACAGATAATCTCACGGCTGCCGGGCGAGCCAGTCGCGCAGATCCGTGTGTTGAATCGCCGCAGCCATCAGTTCCGGAAACTTGTCTGGCGTACAGGCAAAGGCCGGCACACCGAGGGTGGCCAGCTCCGCCGCCAATGGGGCGTTGAAGTGAGGCGCTCCCTCGTCACTCAACGCCAGCAGCGCCACGAACTGCACACCGGAGGCGACCAGCGAAGCCGCGCGCTTCATGAATTCTGCCTCGACACCTCCCTCGAACAGGTCGCTGATCAGGACGAAAATCGTGTCCTGCGGGGCGCGCACGAGCTGCTGGCAATAGGCCACCGCTCGGTTGATGTCCGTACCGCCACCCAGGCGTGTAGAGAAAAGCAGATCTATCGGATCATCGAGCTGATCCGTCAGATCGACCACTGCCGTATCGAAGACGACGAGTGAGGTGTCGACTGCCGGCAACGTTGCGAGAACGGCGCCGAAGATCGCTGAGTACACGACACTGGCCGCCATCGAGCCACTCTGATCTATGCACAACACGACGTGGCGCATGGACTGGCGCCGGCGGCCGAAACCGATCCGCACCTCTGGGATGATCGTGCCGTAGTCCGGCTGGTAGTTTTTCAGGTTCGCGCGAATCGTCCGCGGCCAGTCGATGTCATTATGACGTGGGCGACGATTCCGGAGAGAACGGTTCAGTGCGCCCTGCACCGCTTGTCGTGTCGGCTCTGCGAGCCGCCGCATCAGCTCATCGACTACACGGCGCACTACCTGCCGCGCGGTATCCCGTGTCTTCGCAGGAATGCTGGCCGCGAGCGCAATGAGATCCGCGACGAGATGCACGTCAGGCTGCAGCGCTTCGAGCATTTCCGGCTCGAGCAGCATGCGCCTCATATCCAGGCGCTCGAACGCGTCCTTCTGCATGACCTGCACGACGCTGGCCGGAAAGTATTCTCGTATGTCTCCGAGCCAGCGCGCCACGCTCGGCGATGAGCTCCCGAGCCCTCCACGTCGGTCAGAATCGTAAAGCGCCTGCAACGAGCGGTCCATTTCAAGCACGCCGCCCGACAACCGCACTCCCGTGCCATCCGCCGAGTCCCCACCGAGCACCAGCCGCCAGCGTTTGAGTGCTTCCTCGTCGCCGATCATTGCGATGATTCCTCGTTCCAGATCAGGGCCAACACCGGCAGCACGGCCCGCGCGGCTTCCTCATCGAAGTCGTCGCTATGTGCTGGCGCAACAGCGGACGCTGCCGCACTGCCACTCTTGAGGCGCTCACCCAGAACACGACGCTCCCCTACCGGAAAGTTAGCGAAAGTCCGCCGCAGCAGTGGCAAGACCTGGATGAAGTGTTCCTCCGGAACCCCACGCAACCAAAGATCCAACACCGCGCGCAGCCGATCGTCGTGAATCAACAGCGTGCCACTGCCACCGAGCAGCCCTTCGATCCAGTTTGCCCCGAGTTCTGGCGCGTTCCCGACCGAGAGAGCCCTCGACAATGCCATCGCCAGGTCTTCAAACGGAAGCATTTTGGCGTCGTAGAGCAGCCTGTACCCGTAACCTGCCAGCAGAGGGTGTGTGGACTCACCCGCGCACAGGCGTGCCAGGCAATCTCGCCAGCCCTCCAGAAACCCGGCATTCGCAAACGCGGCGAGTGATTGCTCCACGGACGCCAACCGGCGCTGCAGCTCGCGCGCAGCGTCTGAGTCGATGTTGATCGCCGCAGGGATGAGCCCGATGAACATGCGAGGTATGAGGATCACGAGGATCCTGTCAACGAGTCCTACGTCAGTCTGCCGCACATTGCCGTAACGGAACACGGCGACCAGCGGCGTGATTGCCTCGAGTAGCTGCAGAACGTCCGCTTGTGCGGCTGCGCGGCGCTCGATGGCGCTTACGAGAGGTTGGATGGCGTCGGACAAATCAGCGAACAAAGCGTCATCGAGCAACACGACGAGTTCGGAGAGGCGTTGCGCGCTTACGGACTTCTCAGCGAGGAGGGTCGAGGACGCTTGCTCCAGGGTATGTCCATACCGGCTCGCTTCGACGAGCGCAATTGCGAACTCGGGCTGCCACAAAAGCTGCCAGATCTCGTGGAAAGTGCCCTTCTGCACGGTCGCGCGCGCGGGTGGCTTGCCCCACTCTATGCCGAGAATCCGCAGCCGCAGCAGCAGGTGGCTGCGCTCGCGATCCAAGGGCTCGCGCAGGTCGAGATCGAGTACCTTCTCTTCAGCCGAGGCTTGCAGGCGCAGCCGCCGTTGCAGCGCGTTCAGGTCCTTTTGCAAAGGGGCCGCAGGGAAATCCTCGGGCACCTTTCCGAGGCGTCCATCGAAGTGCCAACGCCGCGCGATCAAATGCAGATTGCGTGAGTCGCCCGCTCCCATTACGGCAACAGCCGCATCGTTGTATTCGGTAAGGCTCGGCACAGCGCGATCGCGAACTGCGGTCAACGCCTCGGCCAGGCGGCAAGCTTCGATTGTGTGGGCGGATGAGGCAGGCAGATCGTCCGCCCGAAGTAGCCGTGCTGCGCGTGTAAGCCACTCCGGTCCCAGTGCTACACCTTTGTTCCAGAGCAACTCGTACCAGGCCGGTGACTCAACGCCGGCACCATAGCCGGAGGCATACGACAGGCGCTCATAGGACCATGGCACCCACGCCACGCTAATCTTTGCTTTCGGCAATCCACGCAGCAGCTCATCATCCTGGCGCGCAGGCGGCATCTCCACCAACGCAGGGGTGTGGTAGGCGCCACAGACCACTGCAATTCGTTCAAACGCATCGGCTCGCGCAGCACGAATGCACTTGCGCATGTAGGCTTCCCGCCTTTGCTCGTTAAGCGATCGCGGCAGGTCGAGCTGCGAGCGCAACGCGCACATCATCTCGTGAATCGCTGTGAAGACTTCGAGGTCCTTCCCCTGTCGAGATTCGACGAGATGATCCCACCAACGCTCCGTGTCGCCGTAGCCTGCAGCCAGCGCCAATGGCTTTATCGGGTCACCGCGGCCGATCGACTGCGCGTCATCCTCTTCGCCCTCCCCGTCAGATTGCGCGAGCGAATGCGACTGCGGCAGGTCGATGAAGCGCACGCCGATACCGCGCGCCAGGGCAAACTGTATCGCCTGCCACTCCGGCGAGAACGTGGCGAATGGAAAGACAGAGGCCTTCTTCGGCGCCTCCTGCGAGTAGACCAGCAAGGCCACCGGGGGCTCGAGGTCAGTCCGCGAAGCAAGCGACACCAGGTCATTGGCCTCCGGTGGGCCCTCGATCAGTACGACTTGCGGTGCGAATGCGTCGAGTGCGTGCAGCAGGCTTCGCGCCGAGCCCGGCCCGTGATGACGTATTCCAAAAATCCGCAGGTCGTCGGGAGGCATCGCGATCAGAGCAACTCGCGACAGGCGCGGTACAGATCCTTCCACCCGTCGCGATCCTTCACGACGGTCTCCAGGTACTCGCGCCAGACGATGCTGTCCTGAACCGGATCCTTCACCACCGCACCCACGAGTCCCGAAGCGACATCGTGAGCACTGAGTGACCCATCACCGAAATGGCCTGCCAAGGCCATCCCATTGCTGACTACGCTGATCGCCTCGGCAGTGGACAGGGTCCCGCTCGGTGATTTCAACTTGGACTTGCCGTCCTCCGTTTTGCCATCCCGCAGCTCGCGGAAAATCGTAACGATGCGCGTTATCTCGGCCAGGGCGGGCACCTCCGCCGGCAGCTCGAGTGACCTGCCGATCGAATTGACGCGCATCTGCACGATCGAGACCTCCTCTTCGAGTGTCTCGGGCGTGGGCAATATCACAGTGTTGAACCGCCGCCGGAGCGCACTCGACATCTCGTTCACGCCCCGATCCTTGTTGTTCGCGGTCGCGATCAGATTGAAGCCGCGCTGTGCCCGCAGCTCGGTACTCAGCTCGGGAATGGGGAGAGTCTTCTCCGACAGAATGGTGATGAGGGTGTCCTGCACGTCGGCAGGGACACGGGTCAATTCTTCCAACCGCACAAGAGTCCCGCTCTCCATCGCGCGCATGACCGGGCTCGCCACGAGCGCCTCTCGCGAGGGGCCCTTGGCAAGCAGCAGCGCGTAGTTCCAACTGTAGCGGATGGCCTCTTCCGCAGTTCCCGCCGTCCCCTGCACCAGCAAGGTGGAATCGCCGCTGATCGCCGCGGCCAGATGCTCGCTGACCCAGCTCTTGGCCGTGCCTGGTAAGCCAAGCAACAGCAAGGCGCGGTCGGTCGCGAGCGTTGCCACGGCGATTTCGATGAGTCGGCGCGGACCGACGTATTTGGGGGATATGACTTCGCCTGAGTCGGTCGTTCCGCCCAGGATGTATGTGACGACGGCCCAGGGCGAGAGCTTCCAATGCGGTGGCCTCTGGCGGGTATCGGACTTGGCCAATGCCTGCAACTCCGCGGCAAATTCCTGCTCGCCGGGCTGCCTCTGGATGGTGGGCTCGGGTTGATTCACGTCAGCAGCTCCTGCCGGATGGCCGTTCTGAATTCGATGCTTGCATTCAACTTCTCCAGAGCATTGCGCCACGGTGATTGATCGGAACAGCGGCTCAGCAGCCTGTTCATTGCAACGGCGGCGGTGGGGACATCGGCGCGCGAACCCCAGTCGGCAAACGTGATGCGCACCACGGCGCCACTGTGGGTTTCTTCCATGGCGAGCTCCTCGAGCAATTTGAAGGCACGCTGGGTTGTGTCCGCGCTCCAGCCGACCTCGCCCGCTATGAGCGCCGGCTGCAAAAGGTCGATCTGATGTGCCCTGGCGGCGCCCAGCAGTTGCCCCAGGATCGCATCCCGGCTCTCAGTGGGTGCGGCGACTATCATGGTGGGCAGTATCCTGCGCGCGATGTCCTGCGACTCAACCTCGTCGGGCCCCAACAGCAGGCGGTTGCAAAGCGCTTTGATCCACTGCGCATTGCGGTGCCGACGCGCGGCTTCGCACAGAGCAAGCAACAGATCGGTAGCGTAATCGGTCGCAAGCGCCGCATCGAGGAATGTCTCGATGTCACAATTGAATCGCTCACACCAGTGCGCCGGAGACGCCATCGATACCATTTGCATGAGCCAGTACGCCCGCTCGCCAATCTTGTGTTGCGCAGGTGGCTTGGCACTGACACCGTCACGAACGGACGCCTTGTCCAAAGTATCGGGGAGCCGGATCGTCAGGCGCCGCTTCTTGAGTTTGCCCAGAAGTCCGCCGCTTTGAGCGTCCAGCGTCACCAGGGGATCCAACCGTTCGAGGTTACGTCGCGCAAGGGCGGAACTTGGAAGCCGGCACAGGCATTCGACCGCCGCGGTCCGAACATCTTTTCGCTTGTCGTCGAGCGCCGATTCCAGGAATGGCTCATCCAAATCTGACAGGCCAGGTGCCTGCAGGATGGTTTCCAGGAAGGCCGCGCGCGCATCGGGCGGATCCGTCTGCCAGGTGCCCTGCAGCCAGGTACGCGCCGCCGCGGGATCAATCGCGCGCATGGCCGCCAGCTCCAGCCGTCTTTCGGCCAGTGTTCCGTTGACCCAACGCTCCTCTGAGGGTTGGTGCGCATCACCGCTGACCTTCCATTCAGGATTTCTGTTGGCGAGCCAGACCGCCCGCTGACCCAGCACGGGGGTTGCAGAGACGCGCTCACCAACCTGCAGGCGATCCAACACCACCGGCAGCCAATGTGGCGGCAGCACCCACCCTCCGCGCGCGGCCAGGGCGAACCACTCCGGAACGAGATTTCGATGCTCGCCATTGAGCATGCGGGCGAGGCGCCAGGCTGCATTCTCGCTGACAAGCTTACCTTCCACGGTGGGAGCTGGCTCTTCGGGCGCAATGGCGACGGGCGCAATGCGCGTCCCGGATATCTGGCGCAGGTAACTCACCGCAGCGGCGCGCAGGAGTGTTCGCTCCGTTGTGCCGGCAGGTAGCGGAAGATCCTCACTTGGCCAGTCGGGTGCGCTTTGCGCCCGGTTCGTACCCAGGGTGGCCAGCGAAATAATCGAGTTCCAGCGATGCGCCGCGTCTGTTGCCGACATGTCCGCTAAGCAACCTTCGAGAGCACCGGCAGCTCCCCTATGTGCGCCAACGAGAACAGCTGACCGCTATGTTCGATTGAGACTGGATCGAAGAGGTGACCGTCCCAAAGCCCGAACACCGCGAGAGGGCCGCCGCCCGCCAGCGAATCGAGGAGCCAGCCGTGGCGAAGATTAGGCGACGCAGCAATCCGGCGTCCCGATAGATCTGTGAAGTACGTCCGTCCTTCCTGTATCGATATTTTCACGGGCCCAAGGACCATGGGCCAGCGCTCGACGAACGGGTTCTCAGCCAGCAGCGCCGCGAATCGGGTTTGCAGCGTTTTCGTGTCAACGGCTGCCGGCAACACGTGTCGCGAGGGCTCGTCTTTAATCCGCTGCTTGATTACGGCACGCAATGGGGGCACCCCCTCGTAGTAAACCAACTCCGCAGCAATGACTTGCCCGATTCGCAATGCCGGCGACAACGGCTGCGAGCCAACGGCGAACTCCAGGACGAGTGCTATCCGGCCGGATTCGGCTCCACTGAGCCACGTAGACTGAACGCGCAGCTTATCTTCCTGACTCTGACGATGACCCAGCACATGCCATTGATCGGAGATTCCGGCACGCTCCAGGAGTTTCTCCTGTGCTTGCGTCCACCCGATCAACGTCCGAACCTCCGCTGCGAGAGGCGCCGGGAGCTTATCTATTCTGCGATAGGCGTCGATGAGTAATTGCAGCCGAGACAGGCCTGCGAGCAGTTGCGACTGCCAATGGTCACCCGCCACTGCAAGCTCACTCAGTTCACGGACACGCCGCGCGAGACCGGGCGCTTGCGCGTCGACGAGACGCGCTGCCATCTGCGACCAGAACTGTGGTGGCTGCACGCGAGTTGCCGCGAGACCCTGCGCGACGACATCGGAAAGCCAACCCTCCAGTTGTGCCAATCCGGTTTCAACCCGAGCCTCCCTTTTCTCGACGCGCCGGGATTGCGCCTCCGCATCCGCGGGCCCTGCCGGTGCGGACGCGCGCGTCTCCTTGGCCTCCGCGCGCTTGGCTCGGCCGGCGACCCATTCCTGTACGAACTCAGGCGGCGATGCCTGCGGGACGGTGGCCCCGCTTGCCAGCAGCAGAAGCAAGCCAAGAGCATGCTTGCAGGGGAGCTTGCGGCTCGGACAACTGCACTTGCAGGCAGCATCAGTGAGATCCACACGCACTTGGTATGGGTTCGCACCGCTGCCCAGACATTCGCCCCAGAGCAGGTGCTCCCCACGGCCGAAGCTCTTCCATTTCGCCGGCTTCGCTACCCCGTGGGCCGCCTTGATGGCCGCACCATCCGGCGCGAGCTGCTCCACTCGCAACATCGACCACTCAGACACACGGTCTCCCTACGACAGCAAACCCACGGATATCCGGAGCTCATGCCGTTGCATAACACGCTCCCCATCCATGTCTCACGAGGACAGGTTGGTCCTGTTCGACGGGGATCATGTCATGCCACAGCTCGTTCCCGCGCACGGAGGCTTGCGTCCTAAGCCCGACATAGCGAATGTTCCGCGCCGAATTGTGGTCGCGGTCGTGCCCGGCACCACATTCCGAGCATTCCCAATGTCTTACAGCGAGCATGTCCATACCCTTGGGGCCGAATAAGGCCCCGCAGACGCTGCATGCCCGTGTTGTGTTTCTTTCGCTGACGACTTCAACAGACCTGCCGGCGTGCTCGCCCTTATATTGCAGCATCCGCTTGAGCATGCACCAACCGCTGTCGAGAACGGATTTCGCCATCCGTGTTCGGACCAGCTTCTGGCTGCTCACGTCGCCCACAAAGATTGTTTCGTATTGATTTACTATCCTGCGACTGAATTGGTGCAGCGCATCCGCTCGGCGGCGGGCGGCCTTGCGGTGTAGGCGCTTCGCCTGGCGGCGGTGTCCGCGGCGCTGTGCCTGGGCGATCCGGGCTTCCAGCCCCCGGTAGAACCGGCCCGCTTCCAGACGGTCGCCGTCGCTCGTGACCGCGATGTCTTTCAGGCCCAGGTCGATCCCCACCGATTCCTCAGGCGCCGGACGCTGTTCCACCGGCAGTTCCACAGGCAGACACAACCACCAATCGCCCACCGCATCCTGCGCGAAACAGCCCTGGCCCCATTTCACATCGTTCAGACGCTCATCCTCGAATATTCGGAACGTCTTGCCACAAAACCGCAGTGCACGGCCTTTGCGCTTCAAACTCGCGGCCTTGAACGGAATCCAACCCAGGGAGCGACGTGCGCCGCGACTGATGCGCCATCGCAACCGGCGCCGCTTCGCCGCAGAACGCTTCTGCGCATACTCCACGCAGATGCGCTGAATCGTATCCGCGCCGATGCGTTCAAAGTACTGCGAGGAGCCCGACGTCAAGTTACACAGGTCAAAGCCCGTGAACCATTTGCGCTTTAAATCCGTACGGGTCGCTGCGAGCAGTGAGGCCTCGTTACAAAAATTGAAAACCTGGTTTACTTCCATTGCGGCCGCATTCAACCATCCGTACGATTCGGAACGGACTTTGAATCTCAGAGTGCGCGTGAACGAGGACGTCATGAGCGTATTATCTACTCTCACTGGCGCTCGCGCTCCACTTCGTTGCGCAACTCGCTGGTGGCTCGAAACGTCATTGTTTCTCAGCTGTAGTACTCAGTCCTTCTGAGCAACCACAACCTCGATCAGGGTGGGCCCGGGCGCATTGAAGCCTGCTTTCAGGGCCTCATCGAGTTCCGTGACCCGCTCGACGCGGATTGCGCGGCAGCCTTGGCCGCGTGCGAGATCGCAGAAGTTGATTTCCGGCAGATCCGTCCCGACGACCCGCGTGAGGCCAAAATGGCGGCCAAACTCGTTCAGGGCTTCGTAGCGGCGATTGTTGACGATGATGAAGGTCACTGGAAGTTTCAACTGGGCGGCCGTCCACAGCCCCTGGATGGAATACATACTCGACCCATCACCCAGCAGACCGATTACCTGTGCGCCCGGTCGACCCAGGGCCACTCCGATTGCAGCGGGTAGTCCGTGACCCAGCCCGCCACTGGCGCAAGTGTAAAATGTATCCGGATCCACTATCGGGAGCCGATCGTGCATGGCGCCGCGGCTGCTTGGAGCCTCCTCGACGACGATACTTCCGGCAGGACGTAGAGTCGCAATCTGTTGCATCAGATAGTCGTCAGTCAGCTCGGAAGCCGACAGCGGTCGTATCTGCGGGCGGGCCGCCGGTCGGTTGCGGGCAACTGGCGCGGGACCATTCAACAACTCGCGAATTGCGGGGGCCAGGCTTGCAAACACGGACGTGCCCACCGGTGTCCAGCTGACAGTGGCCGGGTCATCCGTGATCTGAAACAACCGCGCGTGCGGTGGCACATGCGGGCCGGAGCCTTCGACGTGATAGGTAAAGACCGGCGCGCCCAGTACGAGGATCAGGTCATGCCCGGCCAAATCCGCCACTATTCGGCTACGCATGGCGGCCAGGAATCCGGCAAACAGCGGGTGATTTTCTGGAAAGCTGTTGCGAGCCGACATCGGGGCCACCCATACCCGCGCCTGATGGCGTTCGGCCAGTTCGATTAGCTCATCCCATGCGCCGTCGCGCGCCACGGAGGCTCCGACCACGAAAGCCGGGCGCTCAGCAAGGCTCAAAGCGCGGGCAATCTGTGTCATCAGAGCAGGATCGCCGCGCACGACTGTGCTCACGATTCGCGGCTCAACCGGCTCGCACGTCCGGTCCCAATCATCTACCGGTACCGAGACGAAAGTGGGGCCGCGTGGTGGTTGCATCGACATGTAGTACGCACGTGCGATGGCCGCAGGTACGTCTTCCGCGCGGGAAGGCTCAACGGCCCACTTCACGTAGGGTTTGGGCATTTCCGTGGGTTGGGAGGCGAATAGAAACGGCTCGAATGGAAGTATGGAGCGGGCCTGCTGACCTGCCGTGATGACGAGCGGGGTTTGATTCCTGTATGCGGTGAAAATGTTGCCGAGCGCATGCCCAACGCCCACCGCCGAATGCAGGTTGACGAAGGCGGCATTGCGAGTCGCCTGGGCATATCCATCCGCCATTCCCACGACCACGGACTCCTGCAGTCCAAGGACGTAGCGAAACTTCGCGGGCAGATCCCTGAACATCGGCAATTCCGTCGAGCCGGGATTGCCGAAGATCGTTTGCATGCCAAAGGCATCCAGCAGTTGGATGACGGCCGCGCGCACGGTACGGGTGAACTCGCCGCCGACTCCCGCAGCCTGCCGTGCCGAGCCGTGCCCTGCTACGGTCGCCCGCCCGCCCGCTTCCGGTGGGCTTGATTTGCCCGGCATTGGCGGCTGTTCGGGATCGGAAGTCTGCTGCACGTATCGCTCCTTCGGAACTCAGGAATTCAACTGTCTGCTGATGATGGCAGCGGCATCTGCTGTTGCGGGCAACGTACCATAGGTAAGCCCTACCCCTGCGCCGAAATGACGCGCGCAGAACGCATCAGCCACTGCGCGCGGCGCATGGCGAACGAGCAGAGAGCCCTGCAACAGCAAGGTCATGCGCTCGCATATCGAGCGCGCCTGGGCTTCATCCACAGGCTTGCGAGCGTGCATCATCAATTCGACCGCTGCGTGGTCGAGCCGCGTGTCGCCCCCTTTCGCCAAGGCTACATCGGCAGCGTAGGCCTCGAGTACGGCCGGCTCGCGGCTCAGCGTTCGCAACACATCCAGAGCAATGACGTTACCCGAGCCTTCCCAGATTGCATTCAGAGGCGACTCCCTGAACAGCCGCGGCATGGGTGTCTCCTCTACATAACCGACACCACCGTGGCACTCGAGACACTCGTAAACGAAGTTGGGGCAACGCTTGGTCAGCAGGTATTTGGCCAAGGAGATCGCAAGTCGCGCCAGGGCACGTGCCTCAGGGGCCGTCTCGCCGAGGAATCGTGCGACCCGCATGGCCAACACAACCGCGGCTTCGTACTCGAGAGCGAGGTCAGCCATTACGGCCGCCATGAGGGCATGATCAATCAGAGTTTTCTGGAATGCCCGCCGGCCCGCCACATGATTCATGGCCTCCGCCAATGCGCGCCGCATGAGGCCGACCGTCCCAGCCACGGTGCCGAGGCGTGTGTGTTGAACCATGTCGATGATGACCTTCACGCCCTGCCCTTCTTCTCCTATGCGCAGCGCGTAAGCTCCGTGGTACTCGATTTCGGCCGACGCATTCGAAGTGTTGCCCAGTTTGTCTTTCAATCGCATCAGGTGAATTGCATTGCGTTCGCCTGTCGGGTTTACGCGTGGAACCAGGAAGCAAGTCAGGCCACCAGAGGCATGCGCCAGTGTGAAGAATCCGTCACTCATGGGCGCAGAACAGAACCATTTGTGTCCGACGAGGCTGTAAGCAGGGCCACCCAAAGACTGCGCGCGAGTGGTGTTTGCACGCACATCACTGCCGCCCTGCTTCTCGGTCATCGCCATGCCCAAGGTGACACCCTGCTTGTCTGCTATCGGTCGCAAGGGCGCGTCATAGCGGCCGCCGATCAGTTTGTCCAGCCAGGGTGCGGTCAGGTCCTGTTGCGCCCGCAGTGTTGGTACGGCCGCATAGCTCATGTCGATCGGACACATCGTGCCCGCTTCGGCTTGGGTAAAGATCGCCAACAGGGCGGCATGGCCGAGGTGCCGACCGGGCGTATCCAGCGCCCAGGGCAAGTCGTGGATGCGGTGCTCCATGGCCAGCGCCATCAGCGTGTGGTAGCTGGGATGAAAGCGCACCTCGTCCAGCCGCCGACCGTAGCGATCGAACGATATGAGCTCCGGTTTATTACGGTTGGCCGCTTCTCCCAGCGCCAGCACTTCTTCAGAGCCTGCCAGTGCACCAAGCGCTATCGCGCGCTCGTCCAGCCAGTCACCGGCTTCTCGCCGCACAGCCTCGCGCAGTGCCAGGTCGGCCAGGTAGAGATTGCGGCCGGCGAACGGTTGCGGTTGGTTCTCGACCGTGTGCGTTTCCAACCGGGTGCGCGGAGCTGTGGCCACAGTGACCCCCATTGATCAATGACTACATATTAGTCCTTGATGGCACTGCGGCAAGCGGGGCACGCAGGCAGTCACCGAGCGCAGCTGGAAGCACCGCGAAAGGGTTCCACGGGGTGGCAATCAAATGGCCGAGCGGCAGCCAGCGGCACAGTGCCCACACTAGGGCCGCTGCGAGTAGCCGGCAATCGTTTCAGCCGGCCACCCTTGGTTACTTCGGTGCGGGCGGCAAGGACAGATTGCGGAAGATCTTCCAGTGGCCATCGCCCTGGATCTTCCAGACGGTGCTGAATCGCCCGTTGCGGACCATGCCATTCGCAAAATGGGCTTCCGCATAACCTGACTCATAGGCGAGATCGTGATCGACCCGCAGCGACTCGCTGCGAACGAACGCATCCGTGGCCCGGCCGAATTTCGCGATCACGTCCTTGTACTGCCCCGCCGCGGCTTCCCGCCCCCTGACGCAGTCCCCGGCCGCGCTGCAGTGGATAGAATCGTCGGCATAGGCGGCGGCTATGAGATCCGCATTACCCGTCTTCAGCCCGACCACCCAGGCCTGATTACCCGCTTCGAGATCCTTCTTCAGTTCAGTTTTCGGCGCCGCGAGAGCGGTGGCGAAAATCAACATCGAGGCGCCAAGTACCAGCGGCATGTTGCGAATCATGTGTTCATCCTGGCCGAAATTTAACTGTCTCACTCCGATTGTGAGTGACTGCACAGCCAAAAACAACGGCGGCGCATGACCTTCGCGTGCGCTGGGCGCTCCATCTACCGAATCAGTGCGTCCAGCCGACGCACATCCAGACCGGCTTGCCGATAATACTTGCGGCAAATTTCCAGAAGACTGAATCCGTCCTCATAGGCGGCAAAGCCGCCGTTGGTCGGCTTGTCCAAGTAAATCAAGGCACCCTCGACCATAAACATAATCACAGCTGCCGTGGGCGAGTCGTCCGTGACGACCAGAGTATGTGCTTCACCAGCAGGTTCGTAGATGAACGTACCTGGTTTCGCAACCCAGTCATGCTCCAGATATCTCCAATGGCCGCATATCGTGTAACCGCGAACCGTGCCGACGTGGTAGTGAACGCCCAGCTTCGCGCCAGGCAAACCCTTTAGAAGTACGCTGAACCCTCCTGATGTTACGTTGAAGCAACAAGGTTGAAACCACACGCCTTCTGCATAAGGTACCCAGAGACGTTGGTCGTCGACGTCGATGTCCGTAATGAAGTGACCACGATTCCGTCGACTCGAATCGAGGCCATCATCCACACTGCTAAACGCTGTGATCGGCATGTTGCCCCCCGGTGGTGTGACAGCAGATTCGACATCAGTCTGTGAGCGATGACTTGCGCCGCTGCATCATGGGCGCACTGCGGGCAAGTTGCCAACTGGGCGATTGTCATGCGTTGCGCCGCACCAAGGTTTCACCGATCTACTTGACTCGTAGAATTGCGCTACCATGACCGCGCCCGGCGGCAGGGTGCTCAGCGCTATACACACTGGGGAGAACAATTCCATGAAGACACTCCGGAAAGCGACACTCATGCTCAGTCTCGCCGTTGTACTTGTGGCCGGTGGCATCCAATCGTCTGCCGCGGATCCAGCAGCCGAGATAGCGGCAATTCACGCGGTCGATGACGTGTGGGTTAAGGCTTTCAATACCGGCGACGTTGATACAATAGTCGCTCAGTATGCTGAATATGCGGTGCTTCTCCCGCCGGGCGCGCCGGCCGCGCATGGGCAGGCCGCAATTCGCGCGTTCTTCGCGACGATGGTTTCGGCAGCGGTCAAGGACGGTCTCGCGTTCTCGCTCGACGCCAAACCCACCGGTGGCGCCAACGGTGACATGGGCTGGTCCTCGGGGAGTTATGTGGTGAAGGACAAGACCGGGCATGTCATCGAGACGGGAAAGTATCTTTCAGTCTCCAAAAAGAAAGGCGGCAAGTGGTTGTACGTCCGTGACACATGGAATTCGGACGGCGCAACGACCTCAACGGAGCCTGCCGCACCAACGAAGTAGTAAGTGCCGGAGAAGAGCCTGTCCGCTATTTCGTGCGCTAGCCGATCGGACTGAGATTTCGCCACCAGCGGTGACGAAATCCAGGCGCCACGAATGGCGGTGCTCACTGTTTCAGTCTGGTCAAGTTGGCGATAAACGACCGTACCCAGGTCGTCCCACCATCATTCGAATACGACTCCTCGTATTGGTGAGAATCCGGCTTGATGTCGGACCACATGGCCCTCACCAGGATCGTCCTGTCATTCACTGTGTCCTGACCAATCAGCACGACTCGGCCGTTCTTGAGCTCACCGATATTCGACGACAGAATCCCGACTTTGCTGTTCGCGAACGACTGACTCCACTGGTGCGCGCTCGGGTTATACAGGAAAAGCGTGAGGCCTTCCCAGTGGCCTTTCGGCCCATCTGCTTCGATCTCCTCCAGTTCCGCCTTACCATCCCACACCTTGCGCACGGTCACGGTTCCATTCAGCTCAACGAATTCCGAACCGCTCGCAAATGGATCAAGAGTTCGCTTGATGTGGGTGTGCCACACGCCAATGTTGAAATCAAAGTCGTGTTGCCCGTCGTGCACCGCGCGATCGCCTTGCGGCCGCCCTGGATCTGCGACGGCCGATGTCTTGACGTCAGCCAGGGGACTGGCGGCCTGCGCATACCCGCCGATGACGTTGGCGCCGGCGAACAGCAGCGCGCAAAGGCCGGCAGAGAGTGTCAATTTCATCGGATCTACCTCGGTTTTGTCAGCGTACCTTCTTAAGGTGTTCTGTAAGTGACCCATACAAAAGGGGTACTTTGTAAGAATATGAGTGGGCCACTTTTTGGTCGACAGTACCCGTTCGCCGACCCGGTGAAATCGCCCTAAAACCGGCCGCTGGCAACCTGATTCGCTGGTTAGTGGGTGCCCTTATGGCGATGTTGCTTCGAGCAGAAGTTTCGCGGCCCGCAGCGCTCCATCGCCGTGAATCGTGTCGGCTACAGCGAGCGCCCGCGTGCGAGTTCCGGGCTTCAGCGCAGACTCAAGGGCGACCGACAGCGATTCAGCCGTCGGCGTCGGACCGCTGTGTGCCGAGCCGATCCCTAAGTCCGAAACTCTGCTGGCCCAATAGGGCTGATCCCCGATTTGGGGCACGACTACCTGAGAGCTCCCCGCCAGAGCGGCCGCCGTCGTTGTACCGGCACCGCCGTGGTGGACCACCGCAGCCACTCGAGGAAACAGCGCTTGTTGGTTGACCTCGCCGACGATGAAGCAGTCTTCTCGGTCATCCACCAGGGCAAGCTCCGCCCAGCCACGCGAGATGAGAACGCGGCGACCTTGCGCGCGCACGACATCGATCGCCATTCGGGCGAAGTCCTTCGGTGCCGGAAGACTTCCGAGGCCCACGTATACGGGCGGTGCGCCGGCGTCGAGGAATGCCAGTA
>Ga0307511_10001571_pt1 | contig 24238 bp, 32 predicted proteins | sample 13_EM_MG_FD_200266 | JGI IMG/M metagenome (GOLD analysis project Ga0307511, IMG submission 200266) | Populus trichocarpa ectomycorrhiza microbial communities from riparian zone in the Pacific Northwest, United States - 13_EM | ecosystem: Host-associated > Plants > Roots > Unclassified | place... | reverse complement strand
TCAAACGCCGGCTGGGGAATATGGCCCAAGAACAATGATAGGTCATCCTCGTCTTCTGCCCTTCTGCGCCCCGCGACCATGTCGAATTTTTCTTTGAGTAAAGAAAGGTGTTCCTCTTCGAGCTTCTCAAGCGCGGGATACTAGACATTACGTGGGCATTTCGTCTCAGAAAACAAAACAAAAGAGATGGCGCCGTACCTTCTCGTCGAGGAAGTGGCCAACACCCTCAACGAACTCTCGAAAGGCGGCAAACCAACTCCGCTGGGCCTCTGTCCTCTCAATCGCTTCCCGAAGTTCTTTCTCCTTCTCCTCGATCTGGGCAAGCTCGTCCACTGCGGAGGTCATCGCGGAGACGTTGGCCGAATGGGAAGTCGTGAGGTTCGAGAGTGTTTTGCTTAACCGCGCGATGGCTGGCTCCAGAGTTGGTATAGGTATTATTGCCGGGACTGTACGAGGTACGAATGTCAGAAGGCGCGACATCCACCCCGCTGAGAGTGCATACCAGGTGACGGCTTGTAAACCTGCGGCGCAGGTATTTGGGTCTCGGGAGTGTGGTCGCGGTGACCTGCTCGCCGTATTTGTTCCTGCTCCCATTCCTTCTCCTCTTCGTCATCCTCCAACCTAAGCCAACGAGTTAGTGGGTTAACCGCAACAGGAGGGCATTCGTACGTGTCGGCGATCAGGTTCTCCATCTCCTCCCTCTTCTTCTTCGCCTCTGCCTTCCGGCCCTTCTTACCAAGCGCTATCCGTTCTTGCGCACTGGTGTACTCCGCAAATTCTAAGATGATCCCACCGGTCAGTACAAATAGGGCTTATGGATGGCCATCGCACCATCATCTGCTTCGCCGAGCTCGTCTTCCTCCCTCACCAACCGACTTTCAGGATGAGGGCCTTGTTCGACACGGTTCGTCAACGACAGGGAGACGTAATCATCCCCGATTTCGCCCCCAGTCTTTCGCAGAAGCTGCCTCTTCTGTCTGGCGGCGGCAATCGATGACGTAGTCGGTAGTTGAACCTCTGCAGCTTCAGCAACTGGACGACGTTATACGATAAGTTAACGGATAGAACCCGGGAAGAGAGTCGCGTGCCCTTTACCGGTTATGTCATCCACGAGCATCATGTCATCGTCCATTGGGACATCGATGGAATAAGATTCTGTGCGGTTGTTCGTTGTGGGACGTGACCCTGGCGTGCTGGCCTTCAGTTCAGACAAATACGACGCGTCATAACGCGGTGCCGAGGAGTTGTTGTTGTGGACTGCGGAGAGTGGATCGTAAGATGAGGCACTACACCGACCCGTCAGTCTTAGGGAAAAATACAAAGCATAGGAACTAAATCCAACGTACGCAGAAGATAGACCGACCTTCGCGAGCGTGATTTTCTTGCTGAGGTTAGATTTGTTGATCTTGAATACCTCACCATCTCCCTCCTACCCCACCCACACATCCAAATAAACATGAGTATCGGATCCGACGGGGAGCCTGACACCCTGACCTCGTCATCTCCACCAAAGCTGAGTTGTGGCTTCTGCTTTTGGCGGGCTTTCTGTTGCTTTCTGACCCTGGAAGCAACCGCAGCGGGGGAATCGCCGTGCTCCTGGGCAGCGCCATCTTCGAGACCAGCGACGACTGAGACTTCTGCAGGTCGCGTTCTCGACGATTGCGACGGTTTAGATTGCTTGCGCTTGAAGATGACCGGAGTGTCGTCGGTCATGGCGTTCAGGGAGATGGATCAAAGAGCTGAAGCGAAAGTGATCTCCGCCCTTCCGTCTATCGCCACCACCATCCCTCCCGGCACTCGCTTGCAACGTCGGCCGTTCGTCGTCGCCGCCGCCACTTCCATCGACCTCCATGTCTCGAATACAGGAGGTGTGGGCCCCAAACCTCGAGGCCGAGATGCGAGTCATCCGCGACCTCATCGAAAAATATCCTTACGTTGCGATGGTACATTTCACAAACTCCACGCGGACTTTGTCCGGTATGATACGCGTGGCTAAAGCTCTGCTGTTGATGCGCAATAGGATACGGAGTTTCCAGGCGTCGTTGCCCGTCCAATCGGTTCATTCAAGACCTCGTCGGATTACCATTACCAGACGATGAGGAGTAACGTCGACCTGCTCAAGACGATCCAGGTCGGGCTGACTCTCGCGGACGAAGAGGGGATCTTTCCTCAGGACGCCTGTACCTGGCAGTTCAACTTCCACTTTGATATCCAGTACGGGCACGACCTTTCCCCCCTACAACCTTCCGTTCCACTAACCGGGAACCAGGGAAGATATGTACACGCCCGAGTCTATCGAGGTTTTGCGTACGCATGGGATAGATTTCCAAAGACACGAAGACATGGGCATCGACCCAAACTATTTCGCCGAATTGATGATCACATCCGGTCTTGTTTTAACGGACGACACCAAATGGATATCGTTCCATAGGTGTGTAGCGTATTGCCGGTTGCACAATGAGTCAAAATTGACACGACCTGACGGTTCGTTGCTTATCAGTGGTTACGATTTCGGGTATTTCATCAAACTACTCACGGCCGTTTCACTGCCCACAAACGAAGACGCCTTCTTTGACATACTGCGTATCTGGTTCCCGACCGTCTATGACGTCAAGTTCATGATGCGTGCCTGCAAGCAGCTGAAGGGTGGCTTACAGGATGTTGCTGATGATCTCGGGGTCAGTTCCAGGCGTCACACAGTTTAGTTTGACACTAATCATTTACCGGGGCGCCCCTCACGAAAGGTGCTACGCATAGGGTCTTCGCATCAAGCCGGGTCAGACTCGTTGTTGACCGCGTCTACCTTCTTTAAGATGCGGGAGATTTACTTCAACGATCTCGTCGACGACACAGAGTACAACGGCAAGTTGTACGGTCTGGGCCAAACTTTCACACCCACGAACGGAATCCCCGATCCCGGCCGAGGCTCAGCAGCCACCATCGCAGAACGAGAAGACCGCGGCCTGCCACGAGACCAATCGCAAACACCCGGTCCAATGGGCATGGGGGGCATGCACACGCCTGCCCTGGCTCAAAGCACTCCGTACGGCGGATACATGCGGACTATGGTCACTCCTGGTCGATAGACCCTTCCAGAGGCAGACCTTCGAGGTTTCTGCGTTCCATGGTAATATTAGGGTGCATATCGCGGTCGGGGCCTCCTTCGACCCCCTTTCTGTTCTCTCACATCGTCGCACTGAGTTTTGTATCCTGCATTCTGTAATTTCTTTGGGCATGTATGTGACGTATCTGGTCAATCCGCTTGGAGTTATTTGGAAAGATCCAACAAGAGTTAAACGTTAAATGTCCGATATGCGCGTGGGTGTTGGATGGTGATGATGGTAAATTGAACGTGTAGAATCAAGGGGTAACACGCGAGCAAAGATGAGGCGTGTCCTACAGTCGGATACCCTTGACGACCTTGGAAATACCGCTCTTCTCTCCCTCGTAGTTGGCCGTGTTTCCGATACCGCCCTTGTACACCGCCTTCTGGGAACTGACTTTCTTCTTCGCTTTCTCGAATTTCTGACGTTTCTTGACCCTTGGGTTCCGAACCGACTTTGACCTGTGAGGGGTAAGCCCACGGTTCTTCAAGATCGCTCTGGTCAGTGCTCGAGGACCATCGGTAGTTTCTGGGGTTGTCAGAGCATCCCTGGGATTAAGCACACTCGTGAGCAAGGTGCCGTGGGGGATAAGAATTTGACAACACATACCGTTCGGCCGCATTGGCCGCGTCGTATTCGACCTTCTTCTTTTCCTTCTTCTCCTTGGCCGACCTCTCCACGAGTGAATAATACTCGCCCGGGTCAACATCCTCATCCCTCTCGTCCGAATCGCCCCGTCTTCTCTTCTTACCAAGCCCACTCCCACCAAAGTCACCGCCAAACCCAGCAAAATCCACGTCCATATCCACTTCAGGGTCCCCGTCGCTCAAATCGTCTCCACCCAATCCCCTACTCTTCTTGGCATTCTCCCTTGCTTCTCTGATCTCCTTCTGCTTCTTCCTCTCCTTATAGGGTATATCATCGTCGCCACCCATGAGGTTCTTCGCGCCCTTATCCCGCCGAGTGACACCACCCTCGATCTTTGATGTATGAAAACGGAGAGACTTCTTCCTCGCCTTCTTATCGGCGGCGTCGGACGATTGGAGAACGGCTTGTTCCCCAAACGAATCGGTGACGTCAGAGGTGGAAGAGGAAGGAACGGGTTTGGATGTGGAGTACTCGAATTCGGGCTCAACGAGGTCAAAGGCGGGGGCCAAAAATTTGGTGGATTTTCTCGAATCTTTGTCCTTGCCGATCTTCTGTTTCTTCTTCGGGGGTTCGGCGATCGCCCCTTCCTGGTCGAGGGGGAGCGGTTCCTTCGCAGACCTCCTGCGTTTCCTCTCTGGGAAACCAGCACCGTTGACCGCTGGGGCGAGGTCGGATATATCCGTTTCGGCATCCTTCAGTAACTCCTGCAGTTCGTTGGACTCCAGTCTCGGTTTCTTCTTCTTTCCACCCTTCGTGCGGTTGAACAACTCAAAGACCTCTTCCTCCACTTCGTCGTCCAGTTCGAGATCTTCATCAGATTCGTCAAAGTCGTCTGCGAGACCACCATCCTCCCCAGATTGAGAGTCGGACATGTCGAAGTCGAGATCCTCGAGTGTCGATAGGGATTGTTTGAGTGTGAGAAGGCGCTCGAGAACTGGATGCGACTTCACGAGGTCGGGGTGGGCTGCATACTTGGGGGTTGACCGGAGATGCAGGTAGAATGCGAGTGTTGTGGCGTATGTTAGCAGGGTTTCTGCCCATTGAATGCGATATCAGTATATGTTCTAGACCAGACACGAAAGTGCTTACGATAGTGGAGGTGGACCATCCCGAGGCTTATTGCATCTGGATTCTCAGACTCCATCCTAACAGCGAATGGTCAGATCTTGTCGCCGAAAGAGGAGGGTCTCACGAACTTCTTGAGCCGTTGACTGGCTTTGATGACCGTAACGGCAATATCATCCCAATCACGAGCCAGAGCCAGAGTTTCGGGGCTGTTTTTCTCAAGGTGTCGTAGAAGGGACGGTTTATCCCGGGGAAGCGAGGGGGCGGCTGCAGGGTCTTCCACGAGGCCTCTATGGGAATATCAGGATTAGTGCCTCGAGGCGCAGAACAAAAGAGAACACACTCGATAACGTCTGGTTCCATTCCTCCACCTTCAACAAGCGCCTGGAGATTATCAAGACCAAAATCTTCGTCGCCCATCCCTTCCCTAGCCTTCATCTGCAGCCGTCTCGCCTCCTTTTCTTCTAGCTCGTTCGCTTCCTCGTCATCGGAATCGAAGTGGGCGCCGTTGGCGGAATAGTAGGCAGACTTCTTAGTGCCCCAAGTCTCCTCTTCCGATTGGTCCTCGCCCTCGTCCGAATCGGACGTTGGGGCAGAGGGTTTGGGAGCCTTGGCGGATCCAACCTTAGGACCTTTGGTGGAACGGGAGGTCGAGGGTCCCTCGTCAACGTCCATCGCGTAATCCTCCCCGTCTAGGCCCTCGTCCCCACCTTCCTCTTCGGAAGATGAATCCACGCCTTTCAACGCGAAAACTTCATCCTCAGCCCCAAAATCATCCTCATCATATTGCATTTCGTCGCCATCAAGGAGGATCTGATCACGGCTAGCGTGGACTGTTCATTTGTAGGGTGGAATGGGGCGAGGGGTATCTTCGGTCAGTATATGCGTACGGAAAACGCGTGGAGGCAAACGCACATTCATCTTCCTCGTCCAAGGGAATGTCATCGACCGTGTTCCAGGGTTTCATCTTACCCTTCGAACGGTCAAGGGAGGGAGCTGAGCCCTTTTGGTGGTTGGCTGAATGTTTCTTTGGTCGTCGTGGCATGGTCGGGGAAAACGGAATGTTGCCACAAGGCAAACCTCGTGCAAAGCAGGCGGTTGTTTGTTCTTGTTTGGCAAAGACTTCCGCCCGGTTCCGCTCATCCTCGTGCCGATCGCTTGATTTCCTCCGCGACTGGACAAATGTGTTAATGTCAACACGAGAATAAAAGTAGGCTTGTCGTATGCTAGAACCTTGGAGTGTAATCTGTCGTTAAATATCCCCGGAGTTGCGTTGCTACGGTAGGCGGGATAGGTGGAACTCCGTGTGTTGCTCTGGTCATATGCCTGTAGGCCTTTGTAATGCTGGCCGCACCTCCACCTCCTTTGTACCCTGAACGGTAACCAGGGCTAAGTGGGGGATTGGGAAGCCAAGCGTTGAAATTTTCGCGAAGGGAATTGAAGAGACGCCTTTCTCCCAACACAATTCACCAGAATCTAGCACTTTCTAACGCGCGTCCCCCACAGCCAAGGGGACTTTTGATCAGCTCCATGGTCGTGTAAAGTTTTAGCCTTTCTCTTCTGACGCGACGCCCGAGCGAGTGATGCAATCGATCCCCACCGTGACCATCCTCAGGACCTCAGCCATCTTCCTTCGTTGTTATGAGACCCATACAAAAGTAACGCTTAATGGTTTATGGGGCCGGAAAAATCTTGCAAGCGGGTTAACGTGTTATCCTCCGGTTGCTATATCTGGCTCGGTGGTTGATCTCCGACCATCTTGATTTCTTCCATGAATTCCTCGGCGAGCGTTGAAAAGCGAGAGGGAGCGAGCCGAAAATCCCCCATACTGTTACCCCGGGAATGAATTTCCTGTTCACTCTTTTCCTTTTCTCGTCTTCGGCCTTCTGCATCGAGGTCCTCTACGATGGTAGAGCCAAACCGGATTTCGATGCAGGAATCCTTGACAACAACAGTGGTCCATACCTTGCGTATGTCACCCCTCCCTTCGACGGTGCGCCTACTAAACAGTTTTGCGCATAGTGTGGTCAAGGGATCTGAGGCCGCAAGTCATGTGCGATCTTCAAAGCCCAGGTCATTCATGTTCAGACGTGCTAACTGAGCCAAACTTAGTATACCCAATTCGTCGACGACACACTCCTCCCCACGCCGCTCTGGAGCAGCCGTTCCAGCAATGCTGAAGATGTAATTGCGGTCTCTATCGACAATAGCTCGGTCTTTATCCCCGGAGGCAACCTAAACAATGCGCAATTCGGATTCCGAAGGACAGAGCTGATCGCCTGGAAGAACTCGAGCATTCCGGAGCTCACAGCGATCACACAAGTCAACACCACTGCTTTCCACTTTTCCATTGCCGTGGATGATAGTAGGCCACTCAACTATACCCACGAGTACCAAGTCGTGTTCATCGAACCAAGTGATGGATCTCACGTCTTCGGAGTGCAACTTGGTACGTTTGCAGAATGGTGGACCCTCTTCGTTCGAAATGCTGACTCATGTCCAGGGTCGCCTTTTACCAATCCAACGGGGGAGCTTCCTGCGCCCGGTGCGCAGAATTTCAAGATTTTGGACCACGGCCTGAATGTACTATTTTCCACCCCTTTCACCTGCGGAACCTGGCACAACTTCGCCATTGTTGTCGACTGGGACAACCTCACGCTCGCGGTGTATTACTCCGCGGGATCTCAACCACTCAAGCTTGTCTCACCACCAAAGAGCAACCAAGGGGTGAAGGCTGGCCCCGACGGAAAGGGTGAATTCCACTTCGGTGTCTTGAAGGTATGTTACCACCACTTTGACGAGACGTCGCTGAGTGATGGGACCTTGGAAATAGTTGCCCTTGGTTAATCCCTCAGATCCTCCGGAGAGCAGAGGAGATGTTGTTCACCACGGTATTCAGGAGGGGACTACCGAGGGTCTGCTTTATTCTGGGATCTTTATCGAGAAAGTTGACCCGAAATCGGGACCCACTCTATCCGGGCCACTCAAGCCATAGTCCTAGGTATACATACCCCAAGGCACGTAGCTCGTTAAAAAATACATGGACCTTGGCCCCGTCAGTATCGCAAATATTAAGCGAAATGAACCACTGGGTGTCGGCCCGACGGTTTGCTCCGATCGGTCTGACCGGAAATGTTCCCACGGGCGCTACGGCTCTGACCAGTGCGATCATGGTCCTCTTCTTCACTTCGGCAGGTGGCGTGACCCCAGCGACCAGGATCTTCGGATTTCTAACATTTAAATCTCTTGCCCTTATTTGTAGCTCACAATCCCGCGGTGGTGATCTACATGGGCAAAGACAAACATGAGAGTGAGTTCCACATATCTCCTCCGGACGCCATCCACAACCGTGCTACGATCCAACTTAGATGAGGACTTGATAAAGTTTGCTTGGCCACAGGACATTTGGTTCCATGTGGATAAACTATCATCAGCGCACGTGTACTTGCGGATGCCTGACGGCATGACCTGGGATAATCTCCCTGAGCCGCTGCTGGTAGACTGCGCTCAGTTGGTGAAAGCAAACTCCATTGAGGGTAGGACCGATCTCGTCATCCGCAGCTTGACCGATCCGATTTCCCGGTACGATTAGGCAATAAGAAGGACGACATCACAATCATCTATACACCGGCGGTTAACCTGAAGGTATGGGGGGAATGCCGCGGGTCAAAGTTTGCCCGACTTATAAAACCCTCAGAAAACGGGGGACATGGCAATCGGACAGGTGTCCTTCCACAACGACAAAAAGGTCAGGAAAGATCGTATACGATTACGGGTGGTACGGCTGTAGCTCATTAACATTACAGGTGAAGAAGAGTATGTTGCTGCGATTCAACTCCTGTCGACGTGTTCACGAGACGGGGTTCCAAGTTTATATCCAGAAGCGGGAAAACGTGATCGTCAATCGCCTGAACAAGACGAAGGTAGAACGTCAAGTAGACCACGAACAGGAACGCCAGGACCGAGTCAAGAGGGAGAACGAGATTAAGAGAGTCGCAGCCGTGGCACAGGTCCGTCGATAACCAGTTATTTCCCTGCGAGAAGTCACTCTAAGCCAGGTGTGCATTTTTAGAAAAAGGTTGAAGCGGAACTCGCTGAGCAACGGAAGGCCGAGAAAGCTGCGAGGTCTTACGACATACTGTTCACCGGTGAGGATGAGGAGGACGCGCCGAGAAAGTCCGTCCGGGAGATGGAGGATGACTTCATGTGACTCCACGCGTGTCTTCGATTCATTTACACGTTCCTGGTAGGATCCTGTATGAATTGATTCGATTCCCCATTGCAGCGCGATAGGCGGGCGTCTCACCGTGAACCCTTGTCCCTAGTGCTGTGCACTTCCCTGGTATAAAACGCGCACTCTATCCCTCGAGGGGCTCAGCGACCAAGCCACCTTTCCTCCTCTGAGCTACCACTATGCCGTCTCACACCGAATCCTCTGACAGCACCTCTATCATGTCATCCTCGATGATTGCAGCTTCCGATTATACGGCTGGGTCCTCTACCACTACACTTGTACCCGAGGACCCCTCCAAAGATTCAGGGGGAAAGAGTTCGAAGTCAAAAGACAAAAAGAAGGATAAGAAGGATAGGAAGGACAACAGACCGAGGCTACCTACTCTTCGTCCACCTATGGTCTTTGCTTAATCATATCTGGTAGCCGTTCTAACTTTATCATCCTATCGCACTCCCGCTGACAAGTTTTCCAGTCATACCCATACCTCTCCCCATGGCCTCTTCCAAATCCTCTCCAATGATGCTTTGTGTTACGTCCGCTGCCTTCTGAGTTCGGTTTTACTCATGCCCTTCAACGCTTGCAAAATCCACGATTAGCACAATACGGTTGTTACATTCATCACCTATCTCCCTATTTTTATTTCCCATGTACATTTATAGTTCATCAACATCGGCACCGCGGAACATAAATAGGTAAAACATTCGGAGTTTGTTGGTAAAGGTCGGGTTTCTTGGGACTTTTTGGATAAATCTTAACCAGCTCAGTAAACTTCTACTCCGGGCTATACCTGTACGAAAATTGGGTGACTGTCCATAGGATGTACAACGTGTACACATGAATCCAGATGAATATCGGCGCCATATAAGGGAACTGTCAGGACCCCGACCATTGCGCCGGGTCACGGATATTGACTCAAAATCGCTCATCTGGAATCGTAACACTGGGATCATTTCGTTCGAAGCCCAGCCAACTGCCCAAATTATGGGGGGCGGGAAGGACCACAACCCTACCTACCTCAGGCCCACTGAGTGCTCGTGTTACCCGCACGCCCCAGCTTTCGATTTCATTGGGCTACGCTACATGGATGGCCATAGATATTGAGGAATAAACCTCGGCTAGTGGCACCCTTCTGTGACGGATATGCAAAAATCTGCTTTTATCCAGTCTTATGGATAGTCACCCATTGGTCAAGTATTTGGGGTCTGGGCGAACTTTTCCAACGGTTGGATAAGTTCTTGTAACTGTTTGGAAACAAAACTTTCCGCAGGATTTTTCCTAATTCTACCTGCAGTGATGCCTGTGCTCTAGGGCGCTAATCTTATCTGGCGCGTCCGCGTTACGGGCCGGTGACGACGTGACAGTCACGGTTTCGCGCAGTTGGTCACTTGTCCTTTTCCACTCCGCGTTCGAGCCGGCGTCCCTGTAGTGGACGACTTCCGGCTTTTGTTAAGTCACAAACAACACCCGAAACACCGACGACTAGCCGCGAGGCATCTAGGACGACGCAACAAAATGCATCCAGCTCCCAACCGACTGGGTCTCGGCATGCGACAGCCCTTGCCGTCATATGGTCAGGGACCTTCGATGGGTGCGTTGGCGCACCAACAGCAGATGCTACATCACCAACAGTTCTCGCCGCCCCCAAAAGTTGTGCCGATATTCGTCGGTTCGATCTCCGGTGGAATTAGCGACGCCTTTTTGAACGATCTTCTGAGTGTAAGTGGTGGACGATTGGTCATGCCATGGTCATCCGAACTGACCACGCGTGACTAGGCTTGTGGTCCCACACAACCTTTAAAACGGCTGATAACCCCGGCCGGGAAACCCCAAGGGTTTGGGTTTTGCGATTTTCAAGACCCTGACGGTGCGTTGCGGGCTCTGGAACTTCTGAACGGAGTTGAGCTACCGGCTCTGGAGGATGGGTGCGTCAACAAAAAGCTACTGGTGAGTGATATGGTCTGGTCTGCCGCACTCCTTTGCTAATAGCATCCTAGGTCAAGGTCGACGAGAAGAATAAAGTATTTTTGGATGCGTATCAGGCTCAAAAAATGAAGACCGACGTGCGCCTTTAACTATGAATGTCGAAGCGGCCACTGACATTAGCTTAGGCCGATGAACAACTGCTACAAGCCTGTCGGACGAAAGTCCAGACGCTTGTGACGGACATCAACAAAACATCACAGGAGGCAGCTCAAAGGGGCCTCCTTGATAAAGAAAAATACGTTATCCCTCCTCATTTGCATGACCTCCAAGAAGCGGACTTACCTGAGACCCAACGAGGTCTTGTCATGACCGAGATCGCCCAATTCCGAGAACGCTCCGCAAAGCGTGAGCGGGAAAAGATGCGGGACCTGAAACAAGGTATGCCTGTCTTGGGGGCTCCTAGCGGTCCTAAAATGAGAGAGTGGGGCAAGCCTCAGAACCAAATACAGGGGTCTCCGCAGCCTGGGAAGGCGGTGGGCAAGGGGCCACAGTCTTACGACAAGCCGGTTGGGTTTGTTAAGGCTGGGGAGAGCCCCGCGCAGGACGAGAGGCATTTAGCTGGGAAGACGAATAAGACTGATGAGGAGTTGGAGGCTGAAAGGAAAGAAGCGCGAAGGAGGGACGAGGAGGCCTCGTTCAGAGATGTGAGTTTCCTGTTGTGTCCGATTACTAACCAATGCCCCACGTCCGTTGCTTTTTGAATGTCGCTAACCACTTATCCCACCTCTTCCGCCCACCGTCAACAGAGGGAACGCCGTTACGAGCCCCGGGAACGTGTCAGGATCCAAACACTTGAACGCACTCTGGCGAGGGAACGAGCAGTTAAGGAGGCCGAGAACCGAGACAGGATCGAGATGCGATCGCGCCTTGACATCTGGGACGACGACGAGAGCGACGAACTCTTTTACACAGACAGGTGCGCCACAAAGTTCGTCATTCCTTTGCAACGTTGATTGAGTTCTTGCTAGGCCCCGTTGGCGTACTATGCGGGCACGTAGGGTCGCCGCCGAAGAAGCCGCCGACAACGAATCGCGGGTGTTCGAAGAGAGGGAAGCGGAGAACCTTCGCCAGGAATCAGAACTCTTCCTCGCCAGACAAATGGACGAAATGCAGGCCCTTCAAGACGAGCAACGAAAGGCTGGAATGCTCTTGGACGACGGTGCTCCCGTCCGCCTGAACGTCTCGCTCGCCCCCGTTCCCAACGCCAAAACCGAAGTCGCCACAAAAGAGAAGACGTTGGTGTTTGGTGCAGAGGAAGAAGAGGAGGAGGGTGTCAGAAAGAGGAAAGCGCCGTTGGTGAGGCTCGACCTTGCCGAAGGAGGAGAGAAAGCGAAGGAAAGGTTGGAGAAGATTGCCGCAAGTGTGCCAACAGAGAAGGAATCCTTGTTTAAGGGCAAGGTCAGGTGGGATGGCCTTTCCGATGTGAGCATATCCTATCTTCGTTGGTTGGATCGGTACTGATCGTGTACCAGGGTATGATCGACAGGAAGCTGGAACCGCTGATCAAACGCCTTATGACGAAGCACCTTGGAGAGTTGGATGATGACGATCTTGTCATGTTCGTGGTGGAGCACTTGAAAGATCACAAGGGTCCGCAGAAACTCGTCGAGGGCCTCGAACCTGTGAGTCGTGACGCTGATACGTAGTCCACCCCCGCGCTGACACCATACCCCTTAGGTTCTGGAGGAAGAGGCTGTAGAATTCACGATCGGTCTTTGGCGGCAAGTTATTTTCGAAAGCATGGCCTATGGGGAAGGATTACACACGGAGAAGATGATGGTTGAGTGAGAGGCAGGTTTTCTGTGCCCGCGCACAGGTACGTTTTGTATGCACCGGATTTCGACCACCCAGTTTTTTCTACAGTACGTAGGGATGATTCTCCACCGTTTCACCTGTGATTAGATCCTCTGACCCTAGCCTGGATGTGGAGACTCCACTACCACTTTCTTACATGGGATGTTTCCATATTTTCGTGAGTTGCACATTATTCAGCTGGCGGTAATACAGATGATCTTTCGCTTTCCTTCTATCGCACGAACAAGATGTTCCATGAGGGTGTGGTTTGGAGTTGGACGGTTTGACGGCGCTGGGTTGTTTATGACTGACGATGAGTACCGCTCGCTCCCGTGCACTCTCCAGGTTGACGGCTTCGTCCTGTCCAGACAGGTCCCGACCCTGCCCCCCCCAGGTCTTCCGGGCCACAGATGACTTTCGAGCCAATTCCAATGTGGAGGTTCTCGGTGCCCCTGCAAATACCTGGTATCTGCAAGTGACGCGCGGAATGTCTTCAATTCTTTGTGCCTCGTGCCTGCCCTCAACCTCCCCTGCGCTCGTTCTCCCACATTCCACCCCACAATTATGACGTCCGTCTTCTTGATACCCCCGCGTTTTCCGCTAACCACCAATCGCTTCTGTTCTACAGAGAGTGGTGTTTCGAGAGTTAATTATCCCGATCCCATACCGGTCCAATGGGGTGGAAGAATCGATTTCGAAGGATGCACGAGTACGTATCTCTCGCAACAGGAAGCTTGGGGCGTACTAAAATAGCTGGTCGTGAGTATCTGATCGCATCCATTCATTAGAACCTATGGAGAACTGCCCATCGGAGTGTGACCTGCTCTCCGCTTCTTGTTTAGAGATAAGCACCCCCCCATTTCCGAGTATTTTTCGCCGGGGAAACTATCTCCCTCTCATAGTGTGGGTCGCGCAGACAGGGTATAAGTTGGGGCCCACGTTTGGGTATTGATTCTCCCTCCGTGCTTCTCCTCCCTCCATACGAAACGCTGTTCCTGCTTTGTCATCTTAGTGCGGGGGCCTCATTCCCGACCTCTTTACCGAAAAATGGCCAGAGGGGTATGAGCCCATTTCAATCCCGTTTCATTTGTGTTTGGCTTTCTAATATCCTTCTGCGCCTTTACAGTGGCCCGTAAGTCCCTCGTTGAGCCCTGGTCCGTTAATTGTGTGGATTCAAGTGCACCCTGGGCAATTCGCCCACATCCGTGTCCTCAGCGTCGGCTGCACGTTAAGAACGGCCGCCTTCGCTCGGCTACCGAGGGACGAGGCGTACAGAGGGTATTTGGGTTCACAGCTCATGGCCGTGTCCATGCCTACCGTTTGGTTGGCCGGCTGACTGTCGCCGTGTGCAGAGGACCATGTGTATATCCATGGAAAATCGTGAGTTTAGCCGAAGACGCGAGCCGGGTACGCACCCTATTCTCAGAAAGGCATTGGCGAAGGAGCGTGGGGGAACTTGTTCGCCCTTCAGTGCGAGGTTACGGTTCTTTCGACGGGACAACTTATCGCTCCCTCAACATGTCTGGTACATAAGTTGTAATCATGTGTTCACGAAGATCCGAACACTTCAGTCCCAGTCCCGGTCCAAGACTAGCCCGAATCTCGGCATTTGGTGCGCCCGAACGGCGGGAGGGGGACCGTCGGAGCGTCACTTACTTAGAGTTTATAGATGGAGGATGGTTTATCTCCGTTCCCATATGACAATTTTTACCCTTCGAGTTCCATCCGTTTTAAATAAGCCCTACGCCTAAGAAATTTACGCGAATCCATACGGCTCCCACCGTTCGCCCGAGCCCCACCTGGTCGGGCTTCCTCCGCCCCTTCCACTGAGACTGAGAGAGTGATTAAATCTCCAGATCTCCCATAGAAACGAATTTGGAACCAAGTTCCGTGTGTTTTCTGCAGATAGCGCGTGAACAAGCTCCCCTGTGATTATCCGAGAACCTCCTGACCTTGTACGACCGGTCAGGTGCATACGTTCGGAGACTTAAATGGACTGGGCGGTGCGCCCGTCCTCCTTCACGGTGCCCCTCATCATGACTTTACCGTGTTTTGAATTCGACAACGCCTCCTGGACGACCAGCCTCCTCGCAACTGCGCTGTTTGTTTCGGCGGTTCATCTGGTGCCGTATGTGGTCGACGCGCGTGGAATCCGGACCATTCCCGGACCTTGGCTGGCGAAGTACACAGACGCTTGGTTGGGTCGGGTCGCTGCTAGGGGTCACAGGTCGGAGGTCGTTCACGAACTGCACAAGAAATACGGTGAATATCCCCTAAGGACCCATTACCTCCGCTTATTCCGTGCTCCGGAACTGACCATGTTCCCCCCCCGTTTTGCAGGAACCTTTGTCCGACTCGCTCCAAACCACATTTCGATCTCTGACCCAGACGCCCTCCAAATCGTCTACGCTCACGGGAATGGAAGCTTGAAGAGTGATTTCTATGACGCATTCGTCTCTATCCACAGAGGACTTTTCAATACTCGCGATCGGGCCGATCACGCAAGGAAACGCAAGATCGTCTCTCACATCTTCTCCCTCAAGAGCGTGCTCGAGTTCGAACCTTACATTCGCCTGCATATCGGGGAACTGCTCACACAATGGGATAAACTCGCTGAGGGTGGGAAGAAGGGGCTTTCAGGTATGGAGGGTGAGGGTGGGTGGTTTGGAAAGGACGGATGGGTTTGGTTTGATTGTCTCCCGTGTGAGTCAACTCTATTCCGTTTTGACTTCACGGGCGCGTACTTATTCCGTTCCAGGGTACAACTACCTCGCGTTCGATGTTATTGGTGACCTTGCCTTTGGCTCCCCATTCGGTATGATCAAGGCTGCAAAGGACATAGCCCCTGTAGCCAAGTCCCAAACCAACGCAATGGCCGCTTACGGAAACGACAAAGCGGAGGTTGACATTGAATACTTTCCTGCCGTCCGAATCTTGAATGACCGTGGGGATTATTCCGCTTCGATGGGCGTGCTCCCTCCTTGGCTCCGACCCTTTTTGAAGAAATTCCACCCGTGGTATCGTAGCGGAAGCATTGCAACAGCGAACCTCGCTGGGCTCGCTATTGCTGCGGTCAGCAAGCGTCTCAAGACCCCCACGGATCGGGTGGATGTTCTCAGCAAACTCCAAGCAGGCAAAGACGACGAAGGGAAGCCCATGGGACCTCCGGAACTCACCGCTGAGGCCCTCACTCAACTCATCGCCGGCTCTGATACTACTTCCAAGTACGATCCTCCGTCTTCTCTCCCCACACTTTACTGATACGGTGTTCTAGCTCCTCCTGCGCCATCACATACTACCTCGCCCTGAACCCCATTGCCCAATCAAAGCTGCAGGAAGAGCTCGACGAAGCTCTCGGGAACGATGACGACCCAATCGCATCCCCGGAAATTGTGAAGCGACTTCCATACCTCGAAGCCGCCATCAACGAAGCCCTTCGTTTACATTCCACTTCCTCTATGGGACTCCCTCGTATCGTTCCAGAGGGCGGGTTGCACGTCTCGGGGAAGTTCTTCCCAGAGGGTACGATATTGAGCGTGCCCAGTTACACTATCCATCGTGATCCGGAGATTTGGGGAAACGATGTTGATGCATTCAGGCCTGAACGGTGGTTCGAGCAGGATCAAGCTGGGATTCAGAAGACGTTCAACCCATTCTCGTACGGCCCAAGGTCAGTGAAACGGTAACACGATAGCACCGCTCGCGGGGAAGCTGACTTTGCGGTCGGTATGGATTATAGGGCATGTGTGGGTAAGAACCTCGCGACCCTGGAGCTCCAGATCTTCATGGCCACAATCTTCCGCCGCTACACATTCATACTCGAAAGCCCCGAGAAACGCGTAAGCCACCATCTCACCTCGCCTACCCGTTCCTAGCTGATCGAAGCTTTTTTGTGCGTAGTTCGACACCGTTGAGGGATTCCTCCGTAAGCCAACTTCATGCCGAGTCGGCATGAAACGGAGGGATGTGTGAGACCTCATATGCGAGCTTCCGGCTGTCGTCGTCCCCCACCTTCGAGTCCTCAGGCTCGGTATCTCCTTCGAGTAGAGCCTCCGGACGATCCGCTTCATCTACTTCTCCATCACATATTTTTGTCAAATCTAGTCAAGTTTTTACACCATTCGTGCCTCTTGGTACAATAGGGGTGAGCGTCCGTAAGGCTACGCCACGTAAACGTGAGTCAGGGCGAACATCCAGAGCCTTTTAGGGCAGGACCCTGTCCATCGCGCGAGTCGGGCCAAGGTCGTCTCCGAAGATGCCCGCCTAGCGCCTTATGCACGTCCCGCTCACCGTATGTACGTAACCCCCCTGCCTACTTGGCTGTGCCCTTTGAATCCGACCTCTACCACGCTACTAGCGAGTCTGCGACAATGCCGGCGCACGCGCGCAAGGCCAGAGTGTCGTTCTTCAACGACAGGATCGATATTCTGAAAAGGAACGCGGTCGAAGCCTCCCCTACGTACCAGATTTTCAAAACCGCTGGCACCATTCTAGGTCTGGTTCGGGTTGGTGCTCTCGTTCTGTGTAACTCCTGAACCGTCATTGATTCCAAAACCAGGATAAGATGATTGATGACGAAGATTCTGTGCAATTGGCTGGATACTGTTTCAACGTGTGCGAGGTGCTGGGGACTGCAACCCAAGGAAAAGACAATACGGATGACCTCCATGAATCCGTGAGGACGGGTCTCGGAAGGTTGGAAAGGTGCGTTGATCGACCTCTGTTGTGAAAACATCCTCGTTGAGCAATTCTAGGGTTATGTGCGAAATCGAGCGGACTCTTGGGAGGGGGGCGGGTATCCCACATATCAAACATAGTAAGGGTAAGGCTGAGAGGCACAAGCGGGAGATCCAGGATATACTCGACATTCTCAAAGCTTCAAGTTCATGCCCTGATGAAAAACCCAGTACGGGCGAACTTGCCCATCGATTAGCGCCCGTGGGCCCAGAGTACAGCGTCGCGGCCGCTGTATCTGAGAGTGGTATGACTTTTGCCATGTATCTGTCGATATTGTACAAGATTCTGACAGTTTCCACTTCCCCAACTTCAACACCCTAGCCTGCGAACGTTTGATCAAACGCGCATTCTGTCCGCATGAACTTACCTCCCTGATCGAGACAATCTTCTTGAGTAAGGATGAAATCGATGCAGCCCGCCGCCTCCTTGGGGACGGCGCACAGGCATTTGTCGATGTCGTTGACGAGGCACGCTTTCACTCGTCGTCCCCAATCTGTTAATCGAAATTTACTTCTGTTGGTCAGGCATTGGATCGTCCCGATCTTTCGCCACAAACCCGAAGGAAATGTCTCAAATTGTTGTACAGGACGTGTGGCCGTAACGCACTTCTTCCGGAGACCTTGCAGATTCCAGTCTACTATGACCGAACCGAAGTCGCCCTGTATAGGGGCGGGTTCGCGGACGTGTGGAAGGGGAAATATGGCGATCGAGACGTTGCTGTAAAGGTCATAAGGACATACTCGAACAGTGAGTTACAGAAGCTAATTAATGTGCGTCAAGTCACTGGTTGTACTCTCTTTTCGCACCATGCGTCCTGACAGCGCCCTGTGTAGAGGTTCTGCAAGGAGGTTGTGGTGTGGAGAGCCCTCCGGCATCCGAACGTCCTGTCGCTGATAGGAGTGATGAAGTCCGAGACTCAGTTCGCGATGATATCAGACTGGATGGCGAATGGAAACGTCACCGACTTCGTGAAGGCACACCCCGATACAAACCGGTTGAAGCTGGTAGGTTTCTCACTCAAACCTCTCGCCGGCTTCACTTCAATTCCATTGACGGTCAATAACCCATCTAGCTGGGGGGTGTCGCAAGGGGGTTGATCTACATCCACAGCCAAGGAATGATCCACGGAGACCTCAAGGGTGTACGTTTTTTTATGGCCAGAGCCACTTACCTGTCTGGCGCCTGACCGAGTTTACCTATCAAGGCCAATATACTGATCGACGAAACTGGCCGCGCCCGCCTAGCAGACTTCGGTCTACTTACGATCATCTCGGACCCCGCAAACCTTCTTTCCTCGAGCTCGTGCACACAGGGTGGGACAGCCCGATGGATGAGCCCGGAACTTATTGCTCCAGAGGAGTTCGGGTCCAAGAAAAGCCGCCCCACGAAAGCCTCGGATTGTTACGCTCTTGGGATGGTCGTCTATGAAACAATTAGTGGAAACATACCATTCCACGAACACGCGGACCTAGCTGTTTTCGTGAAGGTATTGAAAGGTGACCGTCCTACTCGACGTGCGAGGTTCATGAACGATCTGTGGAAGATGTTAGAATCATGTTGGGCGCCCCAACCGAACGACCGCCCAAGTATCGAAGATGTTCTTCAGTGCCTGGAGGCGGTTTCCACCTCGTCAGAGGCACCTCTTGGGGTGGATGAAGAAACGGAGGGCTACAGTGATCAGGATTCAGGAAGCAGCTTGCCAAGTGTGAGCCACGACTATGGGGCCAATACTGCATCCGTCCCAGATTTATCCCGCCTTTCGGTTGAACCATTCGCCCACCTCATGGTCGATCAGTCCCACCCCGAGATTCTGTTCTCAACCAGAATACTTCCTTACCCAGCGGTCTTGGAATCTCAGGCAGCAACATTCCCACCCAACTGGCGCAAGATACCGCAGGAGGCTTATAATTATGGGCGAAGGCAGTGGGATTTCACCCCGTCGGAAACCATTTTCTTCAGCGTGAATGGCCGTCCAGGCGTGAACGTTGGAGATGCTCTTCGCAAGGCCTTTGCGGATCTCGATGGGCGGGATGACCAAGTGTTACAGAACATGGGCAGCTCAATTTCGTGCCGATTGTCGGTAGGTTTACCACGATAACTTCAGCCTTATGCGAGAGTTGACCCCATCTCAAGTTCCCCGGGTACCCGCCCAATGGATTTCAGGTGGGAATGTTTGTTCTGGTTGTGCTGTTATGTGTTGATTGCCATGGAAGATTTCTACAAAACGTTGGACCAAGGCGCACGATCCGATAACGCGCAGTATGCTCGCACACCGGGTCGCGAGGAAGCTCAAACAATACTTAGACTCGATAGCTGTAAGTTTCCGTCGAGATGAGATCGCGCATCCAGTGCTGCTCACAACCAAACCTCAGGCGCAGCCACCCCTCGTGGGCGGGTCCGCCTCCGAGCAATGGAGAATCGGCGAGGGGTTCATGCCCCTGGATAATATATTTTTAGTCCGGCTCGAATCAGTCTCTAAGGGATCCTGGCAGCCGGAGATCTGGGTCATGGACACACCACTGGTCCCTGGGCCAAGACCAACCGAATTGGCTATGGGCAGGGATTGGGTTGGGGGAGGCTAGTCGGGTTATTCGGTGGGGCTCTGGACAATTGGGGGGTTGCGATGTTCGAGAAATTACAGAAGTTACTCGAAATAAAAGAGGAACGAACGCCGTCTGCGTTTTGGGGTATCTGGCATATGAACCTGTTTTTATGTACTAATAATCATAATGTGTCGCCAGGGTCGTACGCGGCGACATGAAGGGCATAATTAGCCACGACGATTTCGTCACGTTGAACCCAAGGCCGGGTTCGGTGCGGTTGCGAATCGGTCAGTAATCATTCTCCCGTCTGACCTTACCACGAGCTGAATTATGTCGTAAGTGGCCAGGCCACGAAGTCTTTTTGCCCAAGGTAAGGGAAGAAGCAAAACGCTGCGATATTACCCCCCCGTCCAACTTACCCCCGACCGACGTAGCTAAACGCACCCATCGACAAGCTCAGGATCGGGGGCCTTGTGTACAGGGTATACGCAGATCGGAAAATTCATCGCGAGTCCGTAAGTTTCACGGTCTCGAGTCCCCCTCCGGTTCGAATTCTACCCTGTTTTGCGGGCCGCTGCTGTCGCCTGGCCATTGGGTACTTGTGCTTTCGACGACCATGGGTATCCGCAGCAATAGCTCCCCAACTCGGGGCACACGCGATCGGACCCCCTGGGCACTCCGTGCCAGTGGGAAGTTGATGCGCCGAGCGCGCATGACGGTCGGGACAGCCCATGGGAAACTTTGACCTCTGTTGGATACGGCGTACGGCTTTGTGCAAAACTGTTCTTGATAGTGGGAGCTCAGCAAGCGGACCGCAGTGTTCTCGACGGGTTCACTTCTCAATGGGGCTGGGTTCGCCTTACGACCGTCTACGAGCGTCCCAGCGATCAAGCCATCTTTTCCATCCGGCTTCGACTCTCCAATAGTCTGAGGTGGGAGTCACGCGCGGTGGTACATCATTCGCGAACCTCGACAACTGAATCCTTCCCCGACGTTGAGGCATGCACTCTCAGACGGTCGCTCCGCACCGCCGAAAACAAGAACGACCAGGCCTGATGTAATGGCCGGTTGGAAATCAATAGAGGGGGTATTACACATAGTAAATAGACGATCAGAGTGTCAGGGAGGGGGGAGAGCCATGCGCAAATGAAACATGAGAAATGTTACAAATGATGGTCGTGAGCATGCAGCAAGAGAGAACGGGGTTGCGCGTCCGCGTTAGGAGGTGTGGAGGTCAGGGAGGAACCCGGAAAGCTGGATTGGACCACGAAGTGTTCATGAGGCTCCGACCCCAACAAGTCCCGCTGGTGAGTGGTGGTGAATCGTCAACGTATCCGTAGATTTTGTAAGCCTTCCCCTCGTCCGGTCCAGGTACACATCTGCTTCTGATGACGACGTGTCGTCCGTGTCCACCCACGAGTCCGTAACCTCCGTATCGAGTACACGCACGTTCGTCGAAGACGTCGGCCTTAACGGCGACCTCCCAAGGGACCCCCTCCTAGAAAAGTTTTCGCCAAGGATGGATGGAATATGCGCCATAGCGTCCGTTTCTTTTTGCTTCCTCTTGTTCGACCCAATCCTCGAAGAAGAATCGTCCGGTGTCTCGATCTCAGCCTCCGACTGAGACGATACTCCACTGTCCGCGTTCTTCCTCTTGATCTCGTGGACGTGTGCGGTCCTTGCCCACCGTTTGGCGGACTTGGGTATGGGTCCAATGACACTAGAGCTCAGGCTCTGGCTGACCCCATTATTCCCCTGAGAACTGGCCCGGACGATGCTGGGACGAAGGAACGATGGTGGGGTAGGGGTGGACACCCTAATCGTTCTGGGTGTCCGAGTCTGTGGAGTCCTGGCCCGACCACTATTCTTTTTCAAAGAGCTAGGTGCAGTATGTGTGCCGTTCTGGTGTCTTTCTTGAGTGCGGTCTAGTCGGTCTAACGTTGGCGTCGTGTCTGATTTGGATGGGAACACGACTTTCCCATCATCCGATGTAGCTGCAATGTAGGGGTCAGAGGCCGGGAGGCGGAAGGTATAGCGGCGCGAATGCCCTACCTCTCATCCTTGCGATGCTACCATCAAATTGTCGGGTCGGTAATGTTGGGTTACTCCCTGTCCCAATCTTGCGCATCCATTCCCCGCTGAGGCTCGTCGTTCTACTTTGCCCAGTCGACCGAGGTAAAAGAATGCGGTCCATACTCTCCCCACGAGATCCGCGAGTCAGGGCCATAAAAACCAGTACCGCGACGAGGATACACAGCTGGGCAATACCGAGTCGTTTCTCCATGGTGATCTAACGTGCGTGAGATTGGCCTACTTTCGGATGCGAATGGGGAAACGCACCTCTTCAGCGAGGTATTGGACACGGGACATTAGTTCCCCATGCTCCAGCTCCAACCTCCTTCGATGTCTCTCCATCTCCAGCAGGGAACGCTGGTACGTCTGCGCTTGCACTTTCCCCTGTGAGCGTTGCGGATAATTAGTCTATTGGGCCAAACATCAAGGAAAAGTTATCTTACAACCCCCTCCAGCCTTCCGAGCTCTTCCGTCAGCCTCTTCAATAGCTCTCGAACTCCAATCGTGTGCTCCTCCGCATATCGGGCATGCAGGGTTGCGTTGAGCTCCAGTATCGTGATCCTGTTCATAATTGTCCGATATATGGACTCTCCACCGCCAACGTGAGGGGGTGGAACCAAGGCTTGTGTACCCAACGATATAATCGGAGTCACTTGAGAGAGAGGTGGAGGTGGGGATCGAATGGTGACACTTGAAGTAATTTCCGTTGTCTGCAGGGTCGGAACTGAGGTTGATTGTGATGCATCGGATGTGGAGTGGGATACAGACGATTGTGGCGGATCGGTGGCGACGTTCAGAACGGATTCAGCGTCCACCAGAAGTGTTGAACCCGGGTCTGGTCGCAAATCTTGAGGGGTCAATGTTGGCTCTGGAATAGGCACAGTGGTGTCACTGGGGAGCTGGGCATCCCCGCCCGTTCTTGCATGTTGAGTCTCGGAGGATGGCTCCGCAGGTGGATCGAAAGTCTGTGTGGCTGGAGGGGCGTCGACAGCCGCACTTACGGTAGTAGGGGTCGGTGACAGTGGCTCAGCGTCGGGTTTTCGAGGAAGCGCGTGAGCGGGGATTAGAAGTTGTTCGTAACGATCGGCTTTGCTGTCCCATTTCCACTCTTCGAGATGGGTGAGACCGTAGACACGTAGTAGTGACACCGGGCAATAGAACTCGCTTCCGTAGTGAGAGTGGAAGTCGATCCGAATGTACCGGTAGAAATCGCGTAAAGAGGTTGGAGGATGGAACGACTGTTCATCATGATCAACCATCTGAAACCGCAAACAAAATAGTTTCGCGATTACGCACCTGGACGCCACGAATGTTCCTCGCCCGATACATCCCAACCGTAGTCCATTCCGGCTCGTCCGGATTATACGTCTTCGCGACACTGACAGTGAAGTCCTTGAACGCGCCGCTGAAGAACTCGAAATTGGCGAGTTGGACGGTGTCAATCCGGATATCCTCGCACAACTCCACAATCACGAAATGTTTCTCCTTCTTCCCGTCAGCAGTCTTGGTAGTACAAGGGCTGAGCATGTATCTATCCTTCTTTGACGAGAGAATAGATGAAGCCGACTTGGCCGACTTGTGGGCCTTGTGTATGCGGGCTGAACACTCCATGCTAGCGTAGTTGAACCGGTCCGTCAAAGGGACTCGGAAGTGCGGTAGCATAGGCTCCCCAGCTCCGAGGTCGGGTTGGTCTTGGGGTGTTTGACCAGAATCGCTGGGTATGAGGTTTGAGTGGGGAGCGGATGAGGGATCCGCTATATCGTCTCTGCCTCCCGCGCCCCCGCCCTCATTCCCGTTTCCTGAGCCATCCACCGTTTGTATGGGGTCCGTCCTGGGCGTATGACGCGCAGAGTCGATATCGCCGGAGGACGCGGTGGCAGAATTTGACCTCTCTTCGGCCAGCAGTTTCGCCTTCCAATCCTCAAAAGAGAGCAGAAGTTGGTCCTCCGTCGGCTGAGGTTCGGTGGGGAGCGGGGGTATCAGACAGCACATCGGGTCTTGTCCAGGCTTTGGCTGTTTGAGAGCGATCGCGCGGAACGGATCGTTGCGGCTGGTTG
>Ga0307511_10001570_pt1 | contig 24239 bp, 19 predicted proteins | sample 13_EM_MG_FD_200266 | JGI IMG/M metagenome (GOLD analysis project Ga0307511, IMG submission 200266) | Populus trichocarpa ectomycorrhiza microbial communities from riparian zone in the Pacific Northwest, United States - 13_EM | ecosystem: Host-associated > Plants > Roots > Unclassified | place... | reverse complement strand
CATCGCCGGCGCCGAACAGCGGTGACTTCAAGGCATGGGCCAGCGCCAGATCGCTTGCCGGTGTGACCAGGAACTCGATCAGCGCGGAGAGATCGCGCGCCTCGATGGTATCGAGCAGGCCGCCCTGGCGCGCGGTGACGAAGGGAATGTCGGCGGCGCGCAGCGCGGCTTCGAGCGCCGGCAGCGTGCCGCGCTTGCGGGTGAGGATCATCACATCGCCATAGCGCGCCGGACGCGCGATGCCTTCCTCCCGCACCTGCGTGCCCGCGATCAGGGCAGCGATGCGCGCCGCGATCAGTTGCGCCTCGCGCTCGCGGCGCAGGCGCATGTCGGCCGCTTCCACCCGCGCCTCGATCAACGGATTGCGCAGGCCGGCGCGCGGCGCGCTTGCGTTCTCCCCGGCGGCGTTGCCCTGCGCCAGCGGCCAGAGTTCGACGCGGCCAGGCAAAGCCTCCATCAAGGTGCCCTGCTCGCGGAAACGTGAATAGGTCGGCTCGGCCGTGAACAGCGCGTTGACCACGTCGACTACCGGACGCGCATTGCGCCGCGTGGTGTTCATCGGCAAATGCACGGCCTGCCATTGCTCGACCAGCCAGCGCCCGGCCGCCTCGAAAATGCGCGCGTCGGCGCGGCGGAAACGGTAGATCGACTGCTTGGGGTCTCCCACCAGCAGCACCGAAGGCCGCGCGCTGTCGCCACCGTAGGCCGCCAGCCAGCCCTTGAGCGCGGCCCATTGCATCGGGTTGGTGTCCTGGAACTCGTCCAGCAGCAGATGCTTGACGCGCGCATCCAGACGCGCGTGCAGGTAGGCGGCGTGCTCCTCGCCGGTGAGCAGGCGCGTGGCCAGCCATTCGGCGTCGGTGAAATCGATCGCGCGGCGCTCGCTCTTGACCTGCGCGAATTCCTCCAGCAATGCGACGCCGACCACGAAGGCGGCTTCGTTGATGGCGGCAATACGCGCATCCAGCAGCGCCGCTTGCACGGCAAGCACGGCCTCGGAAAGGCGCGCGTGCAGGTCGAGAAACTCCTGCTCGGCCGCCGCGCCGCCCATCTCGCCGGCCTGCGCCTTGGAAGCCTTGCGCGCGCGCGGCGTGCCGGTCTTGGTGAGCAGGACGGCCTTGAAGCAGGCGTAGCGCGCGGCGGCATCGGCGGCCCCATTCACCGAAAATTCGGTCCAGCGCTGTGCCAGGGCGCTGTCGGTCTTGGTGGTGCGCTTGCCCAGCAGGCCGCCGTAGCGCGCGCAGGGTTTGACGTGGATCTCGACAAACGCGGCGACCGGATCGTGGCCCTCCTCGATCTCCAGCATCAGGCGCAGGCGCTCGGCGGCGTTCCGCGCGGGGTCTTCATCCCGCGCGGTATAGGCCCACCACTCGGCGCGGCGCGCGGCGAAGTCGAACAGCAGGCCTCGCGTGTTGGACAAACCAAGTTCACGCAGCAGGGTTTCGAATCCATGGTGCAACCGCGCGGCCGCCTCGCTGCTTTCGGCGGGTTCACGCGCCAGGCGGATCGCGAGCCGCTGCCAGGCCTCGTTCAGCAACTGCCCCGGCGCATCGGCCAGCGCCGCGCCATGCGGGTTGACGGTCTGCGCGGCGCCGCCGGCGTTCCCGGCGGCATCAGGCGCGGCCAATGGCGCCAGTTCGATCAGGCGCAGGAACCAGCCGTGGAAGGTGTCGATGGCAATGCCGGGCTCGGCGGCCAGCACGGTCTCATACAAGCCGCGCGCCCGTGGCAGCGCGACTTGCGCGGCCGGTGCATCCAGCCCGCGCTGCATCAGGAAGCCGAGCGCTTCGTCATCCGGCGCCAGCGCCAGTACGCGCAGCCAGTCGTCCAGGCGCTCGCGCATTTCCTGCGCGGCCTTGCGCGTGAAGGTGAGCGCGAGGATGGACGATGGCGGCGCGCCGGCGAGCAACAGTCGCAGCATGCGCGAGACCAGGAGCCAGGTCTTGCCGCTGCCGGCGCAGGCTTCGACCACCGCCGAGCGGGACGGGTCGAGCGCGGTGTTGATCGCGACGGTCATGAGGTCTCTCCCGTCACGTCGCCAGCCCACACATCGCGCCGGCACAGCCCGCGCATCTCGCAATAGTTGCAGGCCGCCTCGATGCCGTTCGCAGGCATTCCCGCCCCCGCGCGCAGGGCCCCAAACAGGGTCGTGACGCGCCGCCACTCGTCCTCGGGCAGATGCTCCGGATTGGCGGGCACGGTTTGCACCGCCTCGCCATCGACGCTGACAAAGCTGGCGCTGCATTCGCCTTGCTCGGCTTGCGAGAGCGCGTAGACCGCCAGTTGCACGTCCTCGCCCGCCTCCTTCACTTTCGCGCGCAGGGAGGCGACCGATTGCGTCTTGTAGTCGAGCACCTCGATGCGCTCGCCCTCGGCGGTGTCGATGCGGTCCAGGCGCCCGTGCAGCAGCACGCCGCCCGCTTCATCACCGACCATGATCTCGCCGCGCTTCTCACCCGCGCGGTATTGCCAGCCTTCGGCCTCGCGCTCCAGTTGCCAATCCAGATAACTCTCGGCCATGCCGGCCCAGCGCAGCTTCCAGCCCAGGCTCAGGTAGTTGAATTCGAGGGCCGCGGCGAACTCTTGTTCGGCGAGTTGCCGCAAGGTCGTCAGCAGGCGCTCGCGCGGCACGCCGGTGATGCACGGATACTCCGCATGGAATCGCTGCAGCAGGCGATGCACCCATTCTCCGTAGTCGCGTTTTTCGAATTCCTCGCGCACCTGGTCCTGTTCGTTGAGCCCGAGCAGGTGACGCGCGAAGAACTGATACGGGCAGACGATCAGGCTGCCGTAGGCGGACACACTCACGCGCGAGGGCAACAGCTGCGGCGCGGCGGGCGCCGGCGCGGTGCCCGGCTGGGGCGCGCCAGGCTGCGCGTGCCTGGGCGTGTCGATGATCAGGGTCGGCAATTCGGCGGCGCGGTACAACGCGTCGATGCGGCTCAAGAAAGGCGAAAGCGGATTTGGATCACCGCCGTCGCTGGCGCGCCAGGTCGCCGCCGCCACCGGCGCGGCGGCCAGAACCAGGCCCAGTTCATCGCGCAATTCGCGCGTCGCCGCCTCGCGGGTCGACAGCCCGAGTTCAGCGCGCAGGCGCGGCGTCAGCAAGGGGCCGGGGGATGGCTCGCCGGGCAGGTGGCCGGCATCGGCACCGACCAGCAGCACCGCCTCGAATTCGCGCAGCACCGCCGCCTGCAGCGTGGTGAGCACGATCGGGCTGTCGATCGCGGCGTCGCGGAAGGTGGCGGTCTCCAGCTCCGCCGCCAGCCAGGCTCGCCATTCGGTGACGGCATAGCGCGGCGCATCCTGCGCATCGAGCGCGGCGGCCAGGCTTTGCACCAGGTCGAGTACCGCCTTGCCGGCGGCATCGGCCCGCAGGGCGCCGGCGGCATCCAGTTCGGCGAGCGTGTCGATCAGCAGCGCGCACCATTCGGCGAGCGTGGCGGCGCGGCGCGACCAGGGGCGGGCCGCGGCCTCCATGCGTTCGAGCAACTGATTGGCGAGTTCGCGCGGCCCGTCCTCTTCATGCGCGCCACGCGCGTACAGCGCCTTGCGCATCGCCGCCAGCCCGGCCAAAACGTTGTGCTCGCGGATCGCCGACTCCAGGCGCGCCACTGCCTGCTCGCGCATTGCCGCCGGCAGCGTGGCGAACACATGCGGCGACTTGAGCCAGTCCAGCACGTCGCGCTGGTGAAAGCCGCCGGTGGCCGCTTCCACCCAGCGCATCGCGCAGGTGGCGGCCGAGGTGGTGGAAAGCTTCCAGCCCGATTCGTCCGCCAGCAAAATCTCGCGGCGCTCCAGCAGCGCGCGCATGCGCCGCGCGGTGAGGCGGTCGAAGGCGATGATGGCGATGCGCCGCTTGCCCTGCGCCAGCCATTGCAGCACCTGCGCGGCGGCCAGGCCCGCCTCCTGCTCCAGCGAATGCGCGGCGCGTACGGTCAGGCGTGCCGCATAGTGCCGCGGCTCCAGCGCCAGCGCGCGCTCGGCAAGCGCCACGCCTTCCGGCTCCCAGGCCGCCGCCAGCAGCGGCGCCAGCCCGCTCGGGGCGACCAGCAGCAGCGGCGCCTGCGCGGCCAGTTTCTGCGCGAACCCCAGTTCGGGCGCGGGCAAGGCAGCGCCGATGCAACCGGTGATCCACACGATGCCCGCAGGCGCATACGCCGCCTGCTCGCCGATCGCCTTGATCCAGGCCTGCTGGCGCAGGCGCCGCGCCATCCCGGGATCGAGCGTTCCACCGGGCTGCGGCTTGGCATAGGCGCGCCACACCTCCAGCACCAGTTGCGCCTCGGCCCCCGCCACGCGCGCGGCGGCAGCGCGGTAGTGCGACTCGATGGCGCGCTTGAGTGCCGGCTCCTCGCCCGTGCTGCCCAGGTGCATGCTCAGCTCATCAGCCAGGGCCAGCAGCGCGCGCACGGTCTCCCATGGCGGGTCCCCGCCATACCAGCCGCGCGCCTTCAGCAGGCGGTACAGCCCGGCGGTGCGCGCGGCGCGCGATTCGACCGGGTTGCCGAGCGGCGCGCGTTCCAGCCAGCTTTCCAGGGTCTCGATGCGCGGCGGCAGGAAGGCCGTGATACCGCGCAGCGCGGCCGCGCGGGTCAGCGCGGCGCGCATGGCCGGGCCGGCATTGAGCGTGGGCAGCAGAATCAGGCCGCCGCTTAAATCGCCCGCCGGACTGCCGGCGCGGGGGGTGAGGAAATCGAGCGCAGCCGCGGCGGCGGCATTGGTAAAGCCGGTGCCGGGCGGAAGGCTGGTCAGGGTCGGGCTAGGTGGAGGCAAGGAAGAAAAAGTCCGGAAAAAGTCCGGTGCGGGCGCTTGAAGCGCCAAAAGAGCGCCTCCATGTACGGCAAACCAGTGTTCCGGCAAGGGGTTTTGCCGGACCGGTCCGCAAGCGCCGGACGGTTGTTTTTGTTAGGATAGCTTACTTGCCTGCGGACTTTAGCGTCACGCAACCAATACAAACCGGAGTTTTCATGAGCGACAACATTTCCCACGTCACCGACGCCTCTTTCGACAGCGATGTCCTGAAGTCCGACGCCCCCGTGCTGGTCGACTACTGGGCCGAGTGGTGCGGCCCGTGCAAGCAGATCGCTCCGGTGCTCGAAGAGCTGGCCACCACCTACAGCGGCAAGCTGAAGGTCGCCAAGATGGATGTGGATGCGAACCAGGAAATTCCCGCCAAGCACAACATCCGCGGCATCCCCACCCTGATGCTGTTCAAGGGCGGCCAGGTCGTGGCCACCAAGGTGGGCGCGATGAACAAGTCGCAGCTCACCGCCTTCCTCGACAGCCACCTGTAATCCAGCCTGGCCCAGGCGGCGCGAGGCCACTCGCGCCGCATGTTGTATTTTCACCACGCAGTGGGTCACGTAAAAAGCGTGGCCGATTGACAGCAGGCGCGCTTCAAGCTTACCCTGCAAGTCATTCCTAGCCGCACGTGCCTTGAGAAAGGCCGCAGCCGGCGCGCAGTAACCTCCAATATTCCTCATTTGTTTGTTCGCAGTACTCCCGTACCCTTTTCTTTTGTCGTCCTCATGACGCCGCGCTTCTCCTAAGCGGTCCTCCGCGTGCATCCGCACGCACAGCTCCAGCGCAATTTCCCTACCGACTCATGCACTTCTCCGAACTCAAAAACTTCCACGTCACCCAATTGGTCGAGATGTCCGTCGGCCTCGAAATCGACAACGCCAACCGCATGCGCAAGCACGAGCTGATGTTCGCCGTGCTCAAGGCCAAGGCCAAGCGCGGCGAAGCCATCTTCGGGGACGGCGTGCTGGAAGTGCTGCCCGACGGTTTCGGCTTCCTGCGCTCGCCCGACACCTCGTACCTGGCAGGCACCGACGATATCTACATCAGCCCTTCGCAGATTCGCCGTTTCAACCTGCACACCGGCGATACCATCGAAGGCGAAATCCGCGTCCCCAAGGACGGCGAGCGCTACTTCGCCCTGGTGAAAGTGGACAAGGTGAACGGCGACCTGCCGGAAAACACCAAGAACAAGATCCTGTTCGAAAACCTGACCCCGCTGTTTCCGGACAAGCAGATGCGCCTGGAACGCGACATCAAGGCCGAGGAAAACATCACCGGCCGCATCATCGACATCGTCGCCCCGATCGGCAAGGGCCAGCGCGGCTTGCTGGTCGCCTCGCCCAAGAGCGGCAAGACGGTGATGCTGCAGCACATCGCGCATGCGATTACCTCCAACCATCCCGACGTCGAGATGATCGTGCTGCTGATCGACGAGCGCCCGGAAGAAGTGACCGACATGCAGCGCACCGTGCGCGGCGAAGTGGTCGCCTCCACGTTCGACGAACCCGCCGTCCGCCACGTACAGGTCGCCGACATGGTGATCGAGAAGGCCAAGCGCCTGGTCGAGCACAAGAAGGACGTGGTGATCCTGCTCGACTCCATCACCCGCCTGGCGCGCGCCTACAACACCGTGCAGCCGGCCTCCGGCAAGATCCTCACCGGCGGCGTGGACGCCGGCGCCCTGCAAAAGCCCAAGCGCTTTTTCGGCGCCGCGCGAAATGTCGAAGAAGGCGGCTCGCTGACCATCATCGCCACCGCCCTGATCGACACCGGCAGCCGCATGGACGACGTGATCTACGAAGAGTTCAAGGGTACCGGCAACATGGAAATCCACCTGGACCGCCGGATGGCCGAGAAGCGCGTCTACCCCTCGATCATGATCAACAAGTCCGGCACCCGCCGCGAAGAGCTGCTGATCGAACCGGCCACCCTGCACAAGATCTGGGTGCTGCGCAAATTCCTCTACAACATGGATGAGATCGAAGCGATGGAATTCATGATGGACAAGATGCGCGCGACCAAGAACAACGCCGAGTTCTTCGACTCGATGAAGAAAAGCTGAGGCAGCGAACCGCGCCGAGACCCACGCAAACGCCCCGGTTCCCCCGGGGCGTTTTGTTTGGGACGCGGCCTAACCGCGTCCCGTCCGCCCCCGCTTGACAAGCACCGCTGCCATCCCAATCTTTCAGCTTTATTCAATCACGTCCCAAGACGCGTGAAAGGATTTGGCCATGGGCGCACGTCCCCTGTTTGTTGACGACGATCCGGCGCCGCTGCAGGCCGCGGCGGTACAAGCGGATGATCTATTGCTCGATGCCCCGCTGCTCGATGCCTATTCGCAAACCGTGACCGGCGTGGTCGGCCGGGTCAAGGACACGGTGGCGTTCATCGAAGTCCGCGGCAAGCCGACGCGCGGCGGGCGCCAGGGCGGCGGCACGGGTTCGGGATTCTTGTTCACGCCCGATGGCTACATCCTCACCAACAGCCACGTGATCAACGGCGCGCTGGAAGTGCACGTGACGCTCGCCGACGGTACCCAGGCGCGCGCCGACATCATCGGCGAAGACCCGGACACCGACCTGGCGGTGATCCGCATCGGCGCCATCGCCGCCCTGCCCCACGTCGCTTTTGGCGACTCCGGCAAGCTCAAGGTCGGGCAGATCGCGGTGGCCATCGGCAACCCGCTGGGCTTCTCGCACACGGTGACGGCCGGGGTGGTCTCGGCCCTCGGCCGCTCGCTGCGCTCAAGCTCCGGCCGGCTGATCCACAACGTGATCCAGACCGACGCCGCGCTCAACCCCGGTAACTCGGGCGGGCCGCTGCTCGATTCCACCGGGCGCGTGATCGGCGTCAATACCGCCATCATCCCCGGCGCGCAGGCGATCTGCTTCGCCACAGGCATCGACTCGGCCAAGTGGGTGATCATGCAGTTGTTCACCCACGGGCGGGTGCGGCGCGGTTTCATCGGTGTCTCCGGCGCCACGGTGCCGCTGCCGCGCAAGGTGGTGCGCTACTTCGAGCTCAACATCGCCTCGGGCGTGCGCGTGATGGAAGCACAGCGCAACGCGCCCGCCCACCAGGCCGGGGTGCAGGCCAGCGACATCATCGTCGGCATCGACGGGCAGGACGTGGCCAATGTGGACGAGTTGCAGCGCGTCCTCGATGACAGCCGCATCGGCAAGACCAGTGTGATCCGCGTGCTGCGCGGCAACCAAAAATTGCACTTGCCGATCACACCGCTCGAATCGAAGTAGGCGGCGGCTGGGGCCGCCTGATTCGCCCTATTAGGCTGCCAAAAATATCCTTTATTTTCAATTAGATACACATGACCCAGCAAGTGCGGAAGCGCGCCCTTGCAGTTCCGCAAAAACTTCGCAAAAAGAACTTGCCAAACGGAATGCGATTGATAATAATTATCAACACTGATTGATTAGAATCGCTACCTAGCCCCGATCGCCATGTACGTTTGCATTTGCAGCGCAGTGACCGAACGACAAATCCGCGCTTGCGCGCAGGACGGCGCGACCACCATGCAGGACCTGCGCGAGAAACTGTGCGTGGCCGGCAACTGCGGCAAGTGCGCGCGCCACGCCAAGACCATCCTGCGTGAGGTGCACGGCACTCCGGCCAGCGTGGGCGATACGCCTGCCACGGTCGCCTAGCGATCGGCCGGGGGCCTCGCCCCTTGATCAATAAAAGCCCCCTTGCGGGGCTTTTTGTTTTTTTTCGGCATCACAGAAGGGCGGTGCCGGCGAGGTGCGGAAATGGCTTTCCGTCCTATGGTAAATTGTCCCGCTCATCATTTACCCTCCCCTCATGATCGGCAATCTTTTCTCCAGTCTTCTCGGCAAACGAAAGCCGTTGCCAACTGCCGCAGCGCCGGCAGCGGCGGCAGTTCCACCACCGGAGGCCGATCCGGACGCCAAGCCGGCCTCGCATTGGCACACGCAGCAAGTGGTGGCGACGCAAATGCTGATCGAAACCATGCTGGCGCAACCGGCCTACGCCGATCCGAAGCGCCTGGAGCGCTCAGGCTGGAAGGCATACTCACAGAACGATGAGGACGGCATCCTTCAGGAGATTTTCGAGCGCATCGGCGAACCTCATCAAACCTTTGTCGAATTTGGCTGCGGTAACGGGGTGGAAAACAATACCTGCTACCTGCTCTCGCGAGGCTGGCGCGGCTTGTGGATGGATGGCGGCGACAACAATGCGAACGGCATCCGCCGCGCCTATGCGCCCCTGCTCAAGCAAGGGTTGCTGCAATTCGAGCAGGTATTCATTACGCGTGAGAACATCGACGCCCTGATCAGCGCCGCCAAGCTGGGACCCGAGATCGATCTGCTGTCGATCGACGTGGACGGCAACGATTACTACGTTTGGGAGGCGATCCGCTCCACCGACGCGCGCGTGGTGGTCATCGAGTACAACGCCAAGTACCGCCCGCCGAACGACTGGTGCATTACCTATGACCCCGCGCAGATGTGGGACAACACGGACCGGATGGGCTGCTCCCTGCAGGCCTTGGTGAACCTGGGTGAGACCAAGGGCTATCAACTGGTGGGCTGCAACCTCACCGGCTGCAACGCGTTTTTCGTGCGCCGCGACTTGGCGGGAGGCCTGTTCGCCAGCCCTGCCTCCGCCGCTCACTTGTTCCAGCCTCCGCGCTACTACATGACCGGATATATTTCCCACGGCCACAAGACCAGTTCGATCAGCATTCTGGAAGGGGCGTGGCGCAAGGCGGGGCTGCCCTGGCCGCCGGCGCCCTAGCGACGGACCAGAGCCTGACGCAAGGCGGCAGTTATCCTGGAAGGCACTCTTCGGCGGGCGTTTCAGCCCGGTTCAACCATGCAGGCTCTCTGGGCGGCGTGTGACCGGCGGTCGCTTTGCATCGGCCCCGAGGCGGCAACAGCGCTTTTGTTTTTTGGGCCGAGGCTCTTATCTGCGCGGCCACAAAGACAGCGAGTTCATGTATGTTTGGTACTAGGAAGTGAGCGCTCCGTTTCAGGATTGGGTGCGGCGCCTTCTCAATCGTCCGGCGCATCGAAGATTTTTGCAGATAACCCGGCGAAACTCTGGCGAACTCTCACGGCCGTGCGGCGTGAGGCCACCTTCGCCCTGGAATGGGACGATTGAGGGCAAACCTTTTTTGCTCAGTATTTCTTCAGGTTTTGTCAGGTTGCGTTGGGCCGGCGCGAGCCAGGACCCGGGAATTACCGTGATTTGGCCCGGCGTATCGGCGCCGGGGATCTCCGGAGATCGAATCTCGCGAAGAACCTATGGTTTTATCAGGTTCACGGCGAATTCGAACTCACAGCAGGCTCGCCTGCGCCGAGGCCATGGCCGGCTCCAGTTCGCAGTACACCAGGTCGCCGACATTGAGCGCGCCGCCGGTGAGTACGCGGGCGGTGATGCCGCCATGGCCGCGCATCGCGTTGTAGCCGCCGGGGCCGAGCAGTTCTTCCATGCGCGAGCAGGGTTCACAGGGGCCGGTGACCTCCAGCACCACCTCGGGGCCGATACGCAGGACCAGGGGCTGGTCCTTGAACAGCGAGCGGGCGGCAAGCAGGTTGAGGCCTTCGATCACCAGGTTGCGGCGCGGGCCGGCGGCATCAATGTGCGCATGGCCGGTGAGCGCGGCGATCACCGGCAGATGCTCGGCCTGGATCAGGGTGACCTGGCGTTTGCCGCCACCCGCCTGCGTCGGCGGGCGATCACCGGTGCGATCGCCCTGCAGGCCGCGCCCGGCCAAGGCGATGGCGCTTTGCACTTCGCGCGCCAGGGCGCGGTGCGCGGGCCGCAGGAGGATTTGCGCGAGGCGCCCGGGCCGGGCGAAGTTGCGCGAGAGCTGGTGCAGGTCCATGGCCGGATTGTGGCGCAAAGCGCCCGCCCCGGCCATGGCGCGGCTGGAGATTTACTCGACCACCTTGTAGAGGCGCTCGTCGTAGAGGCTGCCGCTCAAGGGCATGAACTTGGCGCGGAAGTCCTTCATGTGCGCGCTGACCCCGTGGCCGTCGAGCGACTTGTGGTCCTTCCAGATCTCGACCAGGGTGATGTGGTTGGGGCGGCTGGCCTGCTGCAGGGCGTTGAAGGCAAGCATGCCGGCGTCCTTGCGGCTGTCGGCCGCCAGGCCCTTGACCATGTCCAGGCCCGCGTCTTTCATGGTCGGGATGATGTCGACGTGGGTGACCACGTAGACCGCCGACTTGACCGGCTGGGCGCCGGGGGCGTCCGAGGCGAAGGTCAAGTGGGGCCGCTCGTCATAGGGGCTGCGCAGGTGGGACTGGAGCTTGTCGCGGAAGTCCTTGGCCGCGGCGGCGCCAGCGTGGGCGGCCTGGGCGTCCTTGTCCTTCCAGGCTTCGAGCAGGGCGAAGTGGTTGGGCGCGCCGATCCGCTGCAGGGTGATGAATTGCAGGTTGCCGGCTTCCTTGCGGCTGGCGCGCGTGAGAGCGGCGAGCAGGCTGCGCGCCTGCAGGGCCGAGGCCGGCGTGGTCTCGAAGTAGCTGACGATGTAGGCCGGGCCGTCGGGTACCGGCGCGGGCGCGGCAGCGGGAGCAGGTGCCTGGGACAGAGCAGGTTGGGCAAGCATGACCGGCAATGTAAGCGCGGCAAGCCAGTGGCGCAGCGTGAATCGCATGGGTGTCTCCTCGTCATTTTTTGTGGAACTGCCCGGCGATTGTACTTAGGGCCAACACTTAGGGTGCGGGCACTTTTCTAATCGGCGCGATAGCTGGTGCAGTTGCGGCAAAGCCGCGCGGGGAACGTGGCTAATGAGTTGCAATCCTATTTAGGCGAGTGCAAGTCCTTGAAATTGCGACAAAGCGGCCCGTGAACATGCTTTGGGAAGCTTGCTCCAAACGCGAACGATTTTCACTTATGTCATTGATTTAATTGATAAAATTTGCATTCCGCAAAGGCCGGTGATATGCTTCGTTCCAAGCGATCAGCCAGCCGGTAACTGACTTGGGACCGCCCCAAGGGTCCGTCAGCCAGCCACATCGCACTCCTCGCGCAGCATCCGGACGCAGCGCCTCGGACGCGTGGCCTCAAGCACGCGGCACCAAATTCAAAATTTCGCCAAAACATCGAAAGGCCGGCCATGAAGGGCGACAAGCAAGTCATCATATTTCTCAACAAGGCGCTCAAGAACGAGCTGACGGCGATCAACCAGTACTTCCTGCACGCGCGCATGTTCCGCAACTGGGGCCTGGTCAAGCTCGGCGAGTACGAGTACAAGGAATCGATCGACGAGATGAAGCACGCCGACAAGCTGATCGAGCGCATCCTGTTCCTCGACGGCCTGCCCAACCTGCAGGACCTGGGCAAGCTGCACATCGGCGAGGACATCAAGGACTCGCTGGAGTGCGACCTGAAGCTGGAGATGGAAGCCCATCCCCTGCTGAAAGAGGCGATCACGCATTGCGAGAAGGTCGGCGACTACATCTCGCGCGAACTGTTCGAGGACATCCTCGAGTCCGAGGAAGAGCACATCGATTTCCTCGAGACCCAGCTCAAGCTGGTCGACAGCCTGGGCTTGCAGAACTTCCAGCAGTCCTGGACCGGGATCGGCGGGGCGTAAGGCAAGGGCAACGCAGGCAAGCAAAAAGCGCGGCCGGGGCCGCGCTTTTTCCATTGGAGCGCCCGGCTCCTAGAAGTCCACCACCGCGCTGAACTTGAGGGTGCGCGGCAGGCCGACGGCGAGCAGGCTGTTGCCGGCGGTCGACCAGTAGCGCAGGTCCGTGGCGTTCTCCAGGTTGGCCTGCAGGGTGATGGTCTTGCGCTCCCAGCGGGTGCGGTAGCGCATGCCGATATCCAGCGTGGTGTAGCCGGGAATGAACACGTCGTTGCTCGCGTTCACCGGGCGCGAGCCGGTGTAGTACAGGCCGGCGTTGAAGGCCCAGCCGCCGAGCCAGATCGGCCGGTACTCGGCGAACACGCTGGCGGTACGCTCGGCGGTGTTGTCGGGCACCCGGCCCACCGTGGACGCGAGGCTGGCGGGCGCGGTGACCTGGCGCGCCTTCATGAACATCGCGGTGCTGTACACCGACCACTCGCGGGAGAGCTCGCCGGTGGCGGCGAACTCGAAGCCCTTGTAGTTGGCCAGGCCCGAGGTGACGAACAGGTTGGGCGTGGTCGAGGTGTCGCGCACGCCGGCGCCGTTGCGGTCGATGTCGAAGTAGGCCCCGGTTAGCAGGAGGCCCGGCAGCGCCTCCCACTTGGCGCCCAGCTCATACTGGCGGGTCTGCGCGGGCGGCAGGATGGCGAAGGCGTTGCCGACGTTGGCGGGCGCCTGGCCGCCATCCTCCAGGCCCTTCAGATAGCTGGCGTAGAGGTTGAGGTTGCGCATCGGGCGGTACATCAGCGAAGCGGCGGGCGTGGTCTCGCTGTAGTCGGAACGCTGGCCGGTGGTCAGGCTGTAGCGCGAGGCGCGCACGCCGAGATTGGCGTACCACTGCTCCGAGAGGGCGATCTTGTCGAACACGTAGAGCCCGCGGTCGTCGATGATCGAGGGCGCATTGGTGGGGGCGAGGGTGCCGGTGTTGGGGTAGACGATGCCCGGGTTGTAGAGGTTCTGCGCGATGGTGCGGGCAGTGTCGGTGGAGCCGTTCTGGTAACGCTGGTTGCTGGTATAGCCGGTCAGCAGTTCATGCTTGACCGGGCCGGTCTCGAAAGTAAAAGCCAGTTCGGTGCGGAAGTTGGTGTTCTCGTAATACTGGTTTTTCACCGGCGAGATGCGCAGCAGGCCGGCACCGTTGTTCAGGGTAGTGGCGACCGGCGCGTTGAACTCGAACTGAGAGAAGGCGCGGTCGCGCTTGGTGATGGCGTGGCCGGCCTCGATGGTCCAGACGATGTTGTCGGTCACCGAGTAGTCGCTGCGCACCAGCAGGTTGTCGGCGCGCGCGTCGTAGCGCGACCAGTCGCCGCTGATCAGCTTCGTCGGGTCCGGCTTGGTGGGCAGCACTGCCTTGCCGTTCACCGTGGGCACCAGGATGCCGGCCTGCTCGACCGACTTCTTGTTGATCAGTTCGTAGTCGACCTTGATGTTCCAGCGCGGCGTGATGCGCCAGTCGAACGCGGCGGAGAAGAGGTTTTTCTCGCCCTTGAAGCCATCGATCGCGTTGCGCAGTTCGCCCAGGCCGGCGTTGACGCGGATGCCGAACTGGTTGTCCTCGCCCCAGCGGCGGCCGATATCGACATAGGTCTGCTGCTCGCCGTACTGGTTTCCCTTGATGGTGAGGCTGGTGACCGGCTCGCTGCCGGCGCGCTTTGTCACCATATTGACGATGCCGGAGGGCGGCACGAAACCGTAGTAGAGCGCGGCAGCGCCCTTGAGCACCTCGACGCGCTCCTTGTTTTCCAGCGGCAGGTCGATCAGGTTGATGATCGGCATGGTGCCGTTGAGGCGGTAGTTGCCGCGGTTCTCCACCAGCAGGCCGCGGATCGAGATGTTGTCGTAGTTGCTGCCGCCGAGCTGCGCCTTGGCCACGCCGGGCGTGTTCTTCAGGACGTCGAACAGGCCACCAGCGGCCTGCGCATCCATCACCCCGCGCGGCACCACGTTGACCGACAGCGGTACCTCGATGATCGGCGTGTCACGGAACACGCCGGTCTGGGTGTTCTGCACCTTGAAGCTGTCGCGGCGGTCGCCAAAGACGCGCACCTCCTCCAGCTCCTTCTCGTTCCTTGCCGCGGCCCCCGGCGCGTCCTGCGCCAGCGCCGCGCCGCCGTAAAGACCGGCGATCGCGCAAGCGATGGCGGTCAAGCTGAAACCCGATGCGGCCAAGCGGCCCCGATTCCGAATGGACATGGATACTTCCCCCGAGTTGTTTTGGTTTTACTTGCTTGCTTGCGACCCTTGGGGGAGCGCTGGCTGGCTGACGGTGTCATGCACGATGCGCGCGCATGCGCGGCACCGCCTGCTGCATTCTTTTCTACGCGACGCTGCCGATCCTGGAAGGCGCGACCTGGGCCATCGGCAACTGCCGGCGCCGGCGCAGCCACATCCACGCCCCGGTCGCGAACAGCGCGGTGGGCACGAGCCCGGCGATGCACACCAACACGCGGCTGGCCGCGCCGAAGGCTTCGCCCGAGTGCAGGGGAAACAGGGCATCGATGAACCTGTCGCCGCCGGAGACGGCATAGGGGTCGCGCACGTGCAGGCGCGCGCCGCTGTATTGGTCCACCAGCACGCGCGTGTAGCCCGAACTCTTGCGCCATTCGCCTTCCTGGCGCAAGGTGACGTCGATCACACCGTCGGCCCCTTTCGGCAGGCGCACGCGGGTGGCGCGCGAACCCGCGAAAGCCTGCTGCGCGGAGACCAGCGCCGCGTCCAGGCCGAGCGCCGGTTCCTTCCCTTGGCGCCGCGACTTCAGCGCCGGCAATTCGCCCAGGGTCGAGACCCATTTCACCGGCGCCTTGGCGGCCTCCGGCAAGGCGATCTTCCACGCCATGTACAAGCCGGTGAACACGATGCCGCCCAGCACGGCGATGCTGTAGATGCCGAGCAGGCGGTGCCAGTCGAACAGCTGGCGGAACAGCGCGGCGTTGCGCCCGAGGCTGAAGGCGCCCTTCCACTTGCCGCGCGGGGCGCGCGAGCGCGGCCACCACAGCACCACCCCGCTGACCAGGCTGACGAACACCAGCGAGCCGAGGATGCTCACCGCCAGCGCCCCGAACCAGCCGGCCTGCAGCGTGTAGTGGAACTTGAACAGCATCGGCATCAGGTTGAGCCGGTCGAACACCGGCGCGCCCCAGACGCGCTGCCCCAGCACGCGGCCGCTGGCCGGGTCGATCAGCACCTGGGTGCTCTCGCCGAACGAAAACCGGTCCTTCGGCTTGCCGCTGTACCAGGCGCTGTACACCTCGACATAGTCGCCCGGCAGGTTGATGAAATCGGGCGCGCGGCCCATGTGCGCGCGCGCGGCGGCCGCGGCGGCGTCGGCCGTGATGACAGCGCCACCCGGAGCCGGCGCGGTGAGCACGCCCGGATTGAGCCAGGCGTCCAGCTCGGGAGAGAACGTGATCAGGCTGCCGGTCAGCCCCTGCATCACGAAGAACAGCCCGGCCGACAGGCCGAGCCAGCGGTGCAGGACGATCAGGAACTCGCGCATCCCGTGGAGACGCGCGCTATGCCGGAGAGCCGCGCATCGCGCCGGCCGTTGCGTCTGCCATTGCGCCGCGCATTGCGCCGTTCATTGCGCCGGCGAAGGATCGGAGACGAAGCCGATCTTCGACAAGCCGGCCTTGCTGGCCTCCGCCATGATCTCGGCCACCATCTGGTACTGCGTGGTCTTGTCGGCGTGCAGGTGCAGTTCGGGCAGCGGATTGCGCTGGCCCTCGGCGGCGAAGCGCTGCAGCACCACCGACTTGTCCACCGCCTCGCCGTTCCAGAAGTATTGCCCCTGGGCGTTGATGGCGAACTGGATGTTGTCCGGCTTGGTGAGGTTGGGCGTCGACGTGGCCTTGGGCAAATCGATCTTCACCGCGTTGGTGAGCAGGGGCGCGGTGACAATGAAGATCACCAGCAGTACCAGCATCACGTCGATCAGCGGGACCATGTTGATCTCCGCCATGGGCGCGCTTTCGCCGCCCTTGTTGAAGCTGCCGAAAGCCATTTACGCCGCTCCCTTGCCACCCGCCAGCGGCATCACCTTGCCCGCGTCGCGCAGGGTCACGGTCTTGTCGTTGCCGCCGAAGTGCGAGCCGGTGGTGAGGAAAGCGAACAGGTCGTGCGCATAGGCGTCGAGCCTGGCCAGCACCAGGCGGTTGGAACGGGTGAAGGCGTTGTAGGCCAGCACCGCGGGGATCGCCACCGCCAGGCCGGCGGCGGTCATGATCAGCGCCTCGCCCACCGGGCCGGCCACCTTGTCGAGCGTCCCCTGCCCGCTCATGCCGATCGCCACCAGCGCGTGGTACACGCCCCACACGGTGCCAAACAGGCCGACGAAAGGCGCGGTCGAGCCCACCGAAGCGAGGATCGACAGACCCGACTCGAGCCTGGCGGTATCTTCATCGATCACGCGGCGCATCGAGCGGGTCAGGAATTCGGAGGCGCTGCCGGTGTCGCCCAGCTTGTTGCCGCCGTGGCGCGCATGGTGGCGCGCGGCGACGATGCCGTGATGCGCCAGGTGCGAGAAGGGCTCGTCGGGATGATGATCCTCGAGGTGATTGGCCACCGCGTCCAGCGAAGGCGCGTCCCAGAAGGCCTCGAGAAATTTGGCGCTGCGGCGCTTCATCGCCATGATCTGCACCGCCTTGGTGAGGATCAGGTACCAAGTGGCCACCGACATGATGATCATCGCGGCGATGATCAGCTTGCCGACCGTGTCGGTCTGCGAAAGAAAGTGCGCGATGCCGGGCGCTTCGGCCGGAATGACGGGGTTCATTGTGTTGCCTCAATTATCCAAAGAGAAAGAGATCGGTACGGTGGCAATCACCGCCTCGGGCTTGCCATTGTCGGTATAGGGCTTGAACAGCGCATCCATCACGGCCGCGCGCGCCGCCTCGTCGAGGCGCGCAAAGCCGCTCGACTTCGAAATGTCCACCTTCTCGGGCTTGCCCTGGGTGCTGATCAGCACGCGCAGGGTGACGCGCCCCTGCTCGTTCATGCGCCGCGACAGCGCCGGATACACCGGCGCGGGCTTGCGCACATATTCGACACCGGAGATCACGCGCGGCGCGGCCGGCGGGGCGGGAGGAGCGGGCGGAGCCGGCGCGGCGGCTTCGATGGGCGGGGCGGGTTTGGGCGGCTCGGGCGGCTGCTCCGCCACCATCGGCGAGGGCGTCGGCGTGGTGGCGGCGATCAGCGGCTGCGGCTTGACCGGCTCGGGCTTGCGCTTGACCACTTCCACTTCGCGCGGCTTGGGCTGCTCCTTGGGCGGCTCGGGCACCGGCGGCGCCGGCGGCGTGATGAACTCGACCATCAGCGGCTTGGACAATCCCAGCATCTGGCGCGCCGGCTGGTAAGTGAGCAGGAAGGCCAGCACCGCGACATGCAGCCCGATGACGATCACCATGCCGGGCCAGCGCGAACCTGTTTGGTACGAATACGATTCCATGACTGCAATCGGGCCCAGCACGGCAACACCGGTACTGAACCGCCAGGAAAGAATGCTTGAAAGATGGCCCTGGACACGCAGGAGGAGAGCCGCAAAAAAAAACACAGCGCAATTTGAGGTCGCGCTTTAATGATAACTATTATCGTTAACAATGCGGCGCATGTCAAGCGGATCGGCATCCACGCACAGTGGCCGGCCGGTCGCAAGGCCTTGTCGCCAAAAGGAAAAGCGGATCGACACCGGGGCGCGTGCCCCGGTGCCTAGGTCATGGACGCGAACAGCACCAGCGCGGCAAGCGGCGCGCCCAGCAGCACGCTGGCAAAAGCGATGCGCGAACCACGCAGCTGGGTCCAGAGGATGGTCCCTGTCAGCGACAACACCATCAGGCTGATGGCGATGCTGTCCATCAGCAACACCCAGAAAGCGGAGACGCCGGTGGACTGATGCAGGCGCATCAGGGTACCGATCCCGGTGGCGTCGTACTTCTCGATTTTCGCGAAGCTGTTGCCCGCCACGTACTCGATCTTGGCCTGGCGTTGCGGATGGGTGAAGTTGAGCTCCCAGCGCTCCGGCTGGCGCACGGTCACGCCATTGAAGGTCGCATCGCGCGCCTTTTCCACCTTGATGCGCGGCTCGCGGCCCTCATAGCCGAACTCGCGCGCGACTTGCGCGGCAAGCGCCTGCGGATCGGCGGGCGGAGCGGCGAGCTTGAACTGCACGCTGCTCTGCTCGCCCTTGCTGACCGGCAGCTTCAGGATCGCTCGGTGCGACATCAAGAGGCCGGTGCCGCCCATCATGAAGCCGAGCACCGCGCCCCACAGCCCGATCCAGCCGTGCAGGCGGCGCAGGGTGGCCATGAAGCGGGCTCGCCGCATGGCGCGCTCGCGCACGTCCGCCTTGGCGCTGTCGGCGGGCAAAACGGCGGCCATGGTTATTGCGCCGCCATGCCGGCCGGGGCCTGCAGCGAAGCGCCGCCGCCGGTGCCCTGGGTGGAGATGCCGCCGGCCTGGGTGAAGGTCAGGGTCATGCGGTGGCGCAGCGATTCGTACGGCTTGCCTTCGTATTCGCCCGCCTTGGCTTCCTTGTGGATCACTTCCAGCAGGTAGGTACCGCGCCACGGCGTGGGCAGGGTAACGAAGCCTTGCGCATCGCTGCGTTCATCGCGGGTCCAGTCGTTCGGCGCGACGATCGCCACCTTGGCTTTCGCCAGCGGCGCGCCGTTGAAGAACACCTGGAAGGTATTCTTGCGGCCCGCCACCGGCACGATGTCCAGGACCAGCTCAGGCGTCAGCGCGGCCTTGGCCGGCCAGGCGGCATTGCGGGCGTAGAACATCGGCTTGACGATGCCCAGGCCCGACTTGGTCCAGTCCTTCACACCGATCGAGGTTTCGCTGGCGAGCAGCGGCGCGCCCGCCGCGCCCTTGCCGGGAGCGGCCAGCGCGAAGTGGGTGGCGGTGCGCGTCGCGCTGTAGTCGCGGCGCGCGGCGCCCTCGCCGCTCCACACCTTGGGGCCGGGAATCTCGTCCAGGCGCCCGGGGCTTTTCTCGCGTACTTCGTTGATCTCGCCGAAATACAGGCGCGGCTCGGCGCCATGTTGCTCCAGCCACAGGTAATGTGCGTTGGCCAGCGCGGGAGCGAGGGACAGCAGCAGCAGGGTAAGCAGTTTGTTTTTCATGGTCGATGTCCGATCAGAACTTGTAGCGCGCGGTCAGTTCGAGGGTGCGCGGCGCGCCCGGCAGGATGCCCGAGTCGTTGTTGGCGGAGATGTAGTAGGTCTTGTTGAAGATGTTCTTCAGGTTCAGCGCCAGGGACAGGCCCTTGGGCGCCGGGCGCCAGTAGCCGGCCAGATCCACTGTGGTGAAGTTGGGGATCTTGACGGCATTGTCGATCGCCGCGTAGTTGTCGCCACGGTAGGTGACGCCGCCGCCGACCTGGAAGCCCGGCAGGCCGAACTGGTCGAGCGATTTCAGGGTCCACAGGCTGAAGGTGTGGCGCGGGGTCAGGGAGAGGACCTTGCCCTGCAGGGGCGAGGCCACCGCCGAGGCGAAGGGCGCGATCACGGTGCCGACCGCCTTGGTCACCTTGCCGTCCATGAAGGAATAGCCGGCGATCACCTGCCAGCCGCGCGTGATCTCGCCGGAGAAGCCCAGTTCCAGCCCGCGGGTACGCTGCTCGCCCACCGGGATCAGCAGCGCGGTGTTGGAGGGGTCGGTGACCTTGATGTCGGTACGCGTCAGCTCATAGAGCGCGCCGGTGAAGGAGGCGCGGCCGTCCAGTACGTCGATCTTGGTGCCCACTTCGATGTTGGTGGTCTTCTCCGGCGCCAGGTTGGTGTTGTTCACCGCCAGGGCGGTACCTTCGCTGGAAGGCTGGAACGACTTGGACCAGGACGCGTAGTAGCTCTGCGCGCCGGTCGGCTGCCAGACCAGGCCGGCGCGCGGCGAGACCTTGTTGTCGGTGCGGGCGATGTCGGCGTTGGTGGCGAGCTGGTCGTCGTATTTCTGGTAGTAGTTGTCGTAGCGCAGGCCGACCAGGGTCTTGATGGTGGAGGTCCAGCTCGACAGGCTTTGCACGTAGGCGGCGCGCGTGGTCTGGGTCGAGTAGCCGCGGTTTTGCGCGGCGGTGGTCACGGTGAAAGGCAGGTCACGCAGTATCGGGTTGAGCAGCGCAGTGCTGTAGGCGTAGATGCCGCCGGTATTGTTGTTGACGTACTGGAAGCGCTCCTGGTCGCCGACTTCGATACCCGCCAGCAGCTTGTGCGAGGTCGTGCCCAGCTTGATGTTGTGCGACAGCTCGCTCTGGTTGTACCAGCCGTGCTCGTTGCGCAGGATGTTGCCGCGCGAGATCGTGACGGTCGGAGTGGCCAGCAGGTCGTTGATGGCACCGACGCGCGAATGGTTGCGGTTCAGCGCGTATTCGGAATAGCGGAAGGTGTTGGAAAAGGCCGTATCGTCCGAAACGCGCCACTTGTACTGCGCGGTGGCGGTTTCGGTGATCGACTGGGTGTAGTCGTTGTAGCCGTTCAGGGCGCCGTAATAGGTGGAGATCGGCACGCTGGCCGGAGCGCCACGGTAGCCGGGCACGCCGAAGTCGATCGAGCGATGCTGGTACTGGTAGTCGAACTGCAGCAGCAGGCTGTGGGCGCCGTCCTTCCAGAGCACGGAAGGCGAGATGTCCTTGTTCTTCAGATAGCCCTGGTCGCGGTAGCTGCCCGAGTCTTCGTAGGCGCCAACCAGGCGCACAGCGATGGTGTCGCTGACCGGACGGTTGACGTCGAATTCGGTGCGCGCCAGGCCGTAGCTGCCCAGGGTCACGCCGATTTCGGCGGAGGGCGTGAATTCGGGCTTCTTGGTGATGCGGTTGATCAGGCCGCCGGAAGAACCGCGGCCATACAGCACGCCCGCCGGGCCCTTGAGGATTTCGATGCGCTCGATGTTGTACAGGTCGCGGAAATATTGCGCGTCGTCGCGCACGCCGTCCAGGTAGATGTCGTACAGCGAGGTGAAGCCGCGCAGCACGAAGGCATCGCGCTGGCCGTCGCCGGTGGCCAGGCCCACGCCCGGTACGTTCTTCAGCACGTCGGTAAGGCTGCGCGCCCCCTGGTCGCGCATCACTTCCTGGGTGATCACGTTGACCGTCTGCGGAATGTCGCGCAGCGGCGCGTCGATCTTGGTGGCGCTGGCGGCGTTGGCCGGGGCGTAGTTTTCGCCCGGCTGGCGCTGGCCCGAGACGCTCACTTCAGGCAGCTGCTGGGCGGAAGGCTGAGCGGCAGGCAGAGTCTGGGCGAAGGCCGGAACGGCGGCGCAGGTGGACAAGACGGCAATGGCGACAACGCGCAGCCGCGGCGGGTGATACAGGCGCATGAAGATTCCCCGGGGTGTTTCTTATTACTTCTCTGGCTGGGCGCTTCAATCGCCTGGTCCGGCTGGGAGTAACAGATCAAGATTAGTAAATGAGAACGCTTATCATAATCGTTATTACCCCCTCAGGGCAACCCTTACACACCGCGGGCGGGGCAGCGCTGTCGCTTATTCCCCACATTTGCTTGAAATCCCGTTTTCGGGTTATAATTTAAGGCTTTCCAATCCTGGCCGCGAAACTTCGGACCACCACGCAGGCGCACCCGCGCAAGGCGTGCCCTTAGAGACCGCGGCGCATATAGAGGCCTTGCCATGCGCGCTGACATCCATCCCAACTACAAGGACGTGCAGGTCACCTGCTCTTCTTGCGGCACCCAGTTCACCACCCGCTCGACCATCGGCAAGCCGCTGTCGATCGAAGTGTGCTCGAACTGCCACCCGTTCTACACCGGCAAGCAGCGTATCGTCGACACCGCCGGCCGCGTGGAGAAATTCCGCCAGAAGTACGCCGTCAAGAAAGCCGCCTAAAGCGCTTTGCGGGACTTGCAAGAAAAGGCAGCTTCGGCTGCCTTTTTCGTTTCTTACCCAGCCCTAGCCTCCTATATCGCACGACGGTATGGCCATCCCGCCCGATATTTACAACTCGTTAACCTCGCACCGGTAGAATCCGGCCCCATGCCCGTGAACGCCCTCCCCTGTTGCCCCTTCGATGCGCCGTGCGCCAGCGTGACGCGGGCGCGCATGCCGGGCCCATGGCGGCAAGGGAGGCGCGCATGATGCCGCCCACCCAGGCCACCGCCGCGCCGGTGCCGCTGACCCATCGCCGCGTGCCGGTGCCGCTGCCGGGGCCATGGTTCTGGGGCTTCATCGCGCTGTACGCGGCGATCGGCCTGATCGGCCACGACCCGTGGAAAAACGACGACGCCACCGGCTTCGGCATCGCCTGGGCGATGGCCACCGGTAACGCGCAGGACTGGCTGCTGCCCAATGTGGCGGGACAGTACGTCGCGGAGGAAGGCCCGCTGGCCTTCTGGGTCGCCGCGATATTCATCAAGCTGTTCGGCGAACTGCTCACGCCGTTCGACGCCGCGCGCCTGTCGGCTGCCCTGTGGAGCATGGGCGCGGTGTATTGCGTGCATCGCGCCGCGCGCGAGCTGTGGGGCGAGAAGGCGCGCCATGCGGCGCTGTGCCTGCTCGCCTGCCTGGGCCTGCTGGTGCGCACCCACGAGATATCGGCCGAGCCGGCATTGCTGTTCGCCTGCGCTTACACCATGTGGGCGATGGTGCACTGGCGCCAGAGCCCGCTGGCGCTCTCCACCGGCCTGGCGCTCGGCGTTGGCCTGGCGCTGGCCTGGCTGGCGCGAGGTCCGCACGCGGCCTTTCCGCTCGCCCTGGCGGTGGCCGCCGCGCCCTTCGTGCTGCCCGAGTGGCGCAACCCGCGCGGCGCGCTGGCGGCGGTGATTGCCATCGCCGCGGCGGCGCTGGTATGGATCTGGTGGCCCAAACTGGCGGGCGCGGCGGCGCCGGATTTCAAAGCCGCCTATTTCTCCTGGGCACAGCGCCAGTTCGGCTGGCCTGGCTTCGCCGAATGGCGCTATTACGCCAAGACCCTTGCCTGGTTCGCCTTTCCGGCCTGGCCGGTGGCGCTGTGGTGGCTGCTGCGCCGCCCGCCGGCATTCCTGGGTGAAAAGCCTTCCAAACAACAGCATCCGGTGCCCCTGCTGTTCGCCGCCACCGCGCTCATCTCGCTGGCCTGGTCGCGCGAGGCCTCAGAGAGCGTGCTGCTGCCGCTGCTGCCGGCCCTCGCCCTGATCGCCGCGCCCGGCGCCTCGCAACTGCGGCGCGGCGCGGCCTCGATGCTCGACTGGTTCGGGCGCATGACTTTCACCCTGATGGCGGCGCTGATCTGGCTGGGTTACATCGCCATCCAAACCGGATGGCCACCGAAGATCGCCTACAACTTCGCCAAGCTGGAACCTGGGTTTTCCGCCAGCTTCGAGCCCCTGCCCCTGGCCGTGGCGCTCGGCGCCAGCCTGCTGTGGGTGGTGGCGATCGCGCGCAGCGAGCGCACCGTGCTGCGCGGCATCACCCACTGGTGCTACGGCATCACCGTCAACTGGATCCTGGTGATGACCCTGCTGCTGCCCTGGATCGACTACGGCAAGACCTATCGCCCGGTGGCGCAGAACCTGCGCTTTGCGATGGCGACCGACGCCGGTTCGCTCGCCGGCCGCGACGCCTGCCTGGCCAGCCGTGAACTGGGCGCGGCGCAGCGCGCCTCGCTGCATACCCTGGGCCGCCTGCGCTTCGGCAGCGAATCCCAATGCCGCTGGCTGCTGGTGCAGGGCACGCAAAAGGAAGGCACACCGGTGCTGCGCGGCTGGAGCCTGATCTGGCAAGGCAACCGCCCAGGCGACCGCGACGAGCGCTTCCGGCTCTACAAAAAGCAACGGCCCGGCGGCAGCGAGCCTTAGGTCCCCCGCCCTTCCTTTAATCCTGATACGCCGCGGAA
>Ga0307511_10001569_pt1 | contig 24253 bp, 35 predicted proteins | sample 13_EM_MG_FD_200266 | JGI IMG/M metagenome (GOLD analysis project Ga0307511, IMG submission 200266) | Populus trichocarpa ectomycorrhiza microbial communities from riparian zone in the Pacific Northwest, United States - 13_EM | ecosystem: Host-associated > Plants > Roots > Unclassified | place... | reverse complement strand
ATAGGGCGTACAACAGTCCAGGTGAGTCCGCTAGTAATACAATCATAATGTATCGATCAGGGAACAAATAAATCACACCAGCATATCCTCCCCAACAAAACCGCGCCACACTGGTTGCGAGCCTAGAACTGCTCCAAATGCGATATCCTGACGCACAACCATGTTCACCCTCCCTGTGTACACACTCTGAATCCGGACCATCTCTTGGCCGATCTTGGAGAGGTCGTTGCTGATCCCTTCACCTAAAACGACACCAGGTCCGGGAAGCGAAAGTGTGACGGACAATCGAAGTGTAACGGCCGATAGCAGCGGGGAGTTACCGGGGTTCAGTGTGGATAGTGCCCGACTAATCCAGTAGAGCCCTCCGCTAGTGTAGATTGCGCCGAGGTCAACCTCCTGGATTCTTCTATAATAAGAGAAATCGAAGGATTGGTCGGTGTCATGCTGCTCTGAGAGAGTTCAGCGACCTCATATCGCGGGCGGAAGGGAGAGAGGAGATACCAAGCACGAGGGTTGAAAAGTGAAGTTTTGTCAGAGTGTCTTGACATGCCCTCACGAGTTTGAGGGCTGCCGGGAAACAGTCCATCCGCGCATCACGAATCTCCACTTCGACAAACTGTGGCCCTGTTGGAACCTCCATTAATATATTCAAGAAATCTTGGTGGGCAGATTGTCTCCGAAGTCGTAGTTTTCCGCTCAACCTGCATTGGATAAACTTTCCGGTTCCTGGCGGGATTGGCCCACCCCGTTTGATGCTCGTCAGGGACAAGTTGTTCAGGTTGGGTAACTGTTGCATCACCGAGATTATGTGTGTAGTTAGGACCTCGGAGAAAGTGATATCCAAGGAATGGGTGGACGGAGGCAGCTGTCCGAGGGCGGAGATAAAACCCAGGTCGGTGGCAGTTCGACCAATCAGAGTGAGCTTCTTGACGTTCGAAAAATGGTAAATTCGGTCCGCAAAGTCGATGGGCACGTCTGGTTCGATGTAACAGAAGGATAGGTCTCGAACAAGCCTGGCCGGGCTGTCCTCGGGGTTGGGGAAGGAGCTATTCCATTTCGTGATCTCGCTTGCAGTAAAGAAGACGCTGTTGAAGAGGTGGCGACGCGATGGATATATCCACGATTTTGTAACCAGAGAGCACGACCGTAGGGTGGCTATGTCGTTCGCGAGGTGATCCAGGACTTCGTCGACGAGCTCTTGAGGGACCCTTGGGTTCCCGGCGGTCTTGGTCGGCCTTGCGAGTTTAGAGAATGGGCGCCCCATGCGCTGTTGCTGTCTATGAAGGGATGATGTCATACTGAAGTCGGCGGCGAAGGGTCTCATGGGACGAACCTCGGGGGGGATGAGGGTTTGGAGAATGTGTGTGCGTGTGGGCGGTGCACCAGCTCGGTGCGGCTGGCCGGCCCGTTGGTAATCACCACAGATTGCCTGACCACTTCCTCCCACGACCCGCATGAACATTCGACCTCCAAACCGGACGCGGATATCGCATCATGACATCCATCAACCTTGCTGCTCGCGAGTATTATGATTATAACTTACCTCCAACCTGGATCTGAAGCTCGGAGCTCAAGGTTTAGAGCTTGGTGGCCCGCTATATCGGGCGAACGGCCAATGTATGAAAGCAGGTAAGCTCGGGTGCCCACCTCTTCCTCGACTTGGACTTCACGGGACTCTCGGATTACCCCAGAGTCGTATCAGAGCCCTCGCTCGAAATTCACAGCTCGGCCATTGGCGCGGTTATTGGATCGTGGAAGCGTTTGCGTCCTCAACCGAGGCGGGTCGCCCACCGAACCGGGGGAATCACGGGGGTGTTATCGAGCATACCGGTATTATATTCTCTGAAGGGCGTTCATCTCTCCCTCGAGGCAACTTCTTCGCCATGATATATGCTCCATCACACGTGATTCGACGCAAAGGTAATCCCTTCGGACCGAATCGATTTTCAATTAGTGATGTGCCCCATGAGATCATAACATTTTTCAGTCAGCAGAGCAGCCCCGGCTTCGGTGGTCTACGTTGACGGTGTTGTTTCTGCGGCACGCTGCGACCGACCGACCGCGGGGACGGCATGCATCTCGCCTGCCAACACATTTGATTTTAGTAACACGAAGATGTCGACCCCGTATATATACAGCCCGCGAACAAACGCTTGCCCCAGCAAAATTCTCCGCCCATGACGCACCCTATCCCTCAACCGCGAAGGATCCCATTTATTGGGAACATTACCTCGATTGACCGAACAGCACCAACAAGCTCGCTGCTCCTCTTGGCTGAACAGTATGGCGAAATCTACCGTTTGGACCTCCTTGGTACGTCCGATAAAGATCGCTAGGATGACTGGGGTTCCTAACACGTTGTCCCGCTTTTCTAGGACGCCAGTTGGTCGTCGTTAGCAGTTACAACCTCCTCAACGAGTTGTGCGATGACAAACGCTACCCCAAGCTTGTCAGCGGGGCTGTAAAGGAGATAGCCGCCTTCGTGCATGACGGGCTCTTCACGTACGCTGAGCGCGCGCCGTTTTAATCTCACCACATCCATTGACGTTCATACAGGGCTGATACGACGGATAAGAACTGGGGAATCGCCCGTACGTTCATCCCCCCGACTCTACCGCAATGGCGACTAATCGTCCCACGTTCGCAGACCGTTTACTCATGCCTGTTTTTGGGACGGGAGCCATTCGCGATATGTTCCCGGCTATGGAAGATATAGTCTCCCAGCTGGTCACAAAATGGGAGAGGTTTACAACGTTTATCATGCACTGCTAAACATGGGCTAATATTCCGGTTCGCAGGTTCGGTCCTGACTATGTAATTGATCCCGCCAAGGATTATACCAAACTGACGCTGGACGCTATTTCACTCGCATCTATGTCTTATCGCATGAACTCCTTTTACTCGGTCAGTCGGAAGCTTATCTTACGCCAAATCGTGCTGACCTACTCTTCAGGACGATATGGTGCCTTTCGTAGCTGCATTGGGTGGGGCTCTCATGGAGTGCCAACTGCGGGCTACACGCCCACGCATCGCAACAGCAGTGATGAGTGGCACTCAAGCGCAGTTCGAGGCAGACATTAACTTGATGACGAATACTGCACTTGCTCGTACGCCATTTAATCTCTTTCCGGTCTCAAATCTTGATCCTGTCCAAGTTGTTCAACAACGCAGGGAACACCCCACAGACCAGGATGCGCCGAAGGATCTTCTCGACCGAATGCTCACCGTGGTTGACACCAAAACGGGGGAGAAGATGACCGATGCATCGATCGTGGATAATGTACACTCTTTTCCTTGGGATTCCGGGGCATTGTTCTGACTTGGACCCAAGTTAATCACGTTCCTCATCGCTGGTCACGAGACGACCGCAGGTGAGTTCTTCCCGTTGGCCCGTCTGGTTGTACACTTAATCGTTACGATCAGGGATGCTCACCTTCTTGACATACGAGGTGTTGAAACGCCCAGATGTTCTCCTCAAGCTCAGAGCGGAAATTGACGAGGTTCTCGGGGACCAACCAGTCACCCTGAATGACATCTCCAAGATGCCGTACACTGTTGCGGTCATGAGGGAGATCCTACGCTTCCGACCCCCTGCCACAGCTCGAGCCGTGCGCTGTCTAGAGCCAACTACTATCGGAAATGGCAAATACGCTCTCACCCCAGACGACAATGTTATGATCAACGCTATCTCGACCAACCGTGACCCCGCAGTTTGGGGAGACGATGTAAGTCACACCGTCCCCCTTCATTCTTCCCAGCTTATGGCGACTCCATAGGCGGATGAATTCAGACCAGAGAGGATGTTAGATGGTAAATTCGAGAAGTTGCCGGTGCGTAACACGGGGTGATGTCGTTATTCCAGAAGTCACTGATGCCATTTATGTGACGTACCAGCCGAACGCATGGCACCCTTTCGGGTTTGGTCTGCGAGCCTGCATTGTACGGTTTTTAGCAAAGGACCCGAACCCCGTTTCCTAATTCGACGTTTGTAGGGAAGGGCATTCGCGATGCAGGAAGCCCACATGGCCATTGCGACCATATTCCAACGTTTCGACCTCGTCATGGACGACCCGGGCTACCAGTTGAGGTTGAAGCAGTCCGTGACAATCAAACCTGATGGATTCTACATTCGTGCATATCCGAGGAACCGAAAGGCGAGGTTGTACACAACGCCCTCGGGCGCGAACCTACTTCGGGGTACCGCGAAACAGAAACCGAGTCTTGCCCCGCCAACGAACGTTGCCAGTAACCAGCCTTTATACGTGTTGTATGGCTCCAACTCTGGTACTGCAGAAGGGTTCGCGCAACGGGTGGCCTCTGATGCCCCTGCCCATGGTTTCCGGCCATCGATAGGGACCCTAGACTCAGCTGCCGAGAGGATTCCCTCGGAGGGTCCGGTTGTAATTATTACCGCGTCTTTCGAAGGTCAGTCACCTTGTTCCTTGCGCGCAATTACGTGAGGTACTGACCTGAAACCAGGTGAACCCGCTGACAACGCTGCTTACTTCGTGAAGTGGTTGAGTGATCTGCAAGGTGAACCTTTGTCAAACGTCCGATACGCAGTCTTCGGTTGCGGAAATCGTGACTGGGTTCATACGTATCAACGTATTCCAAGGTTGGTGGACGAACTCATCGGGAAACACGGCGGTCAAGCGCTCCTGCCACGGGGTGAGGGGGATGCAGGAGGATCAGAGATGTTCAACGATTTTGACCACTGGGAGGACCTTTTGTTCAAGAAGTTGACTGAGGTAAACTCACCTGTTTTTCGCTCTGCTCGGTGGCTGATGTATTCTCCGCTTAGGAATACCAAACCAAGCCCTCAGAGAGCATTTCGAGCATCGAGATCCAGGAGACAGCGACCGGCACGGAGAGGGCGGCGACACTTCGTCAGGCCGACGCTGCTCTTGGCGAAGTGATTACGAACACGATCTTGACCGTTCCCGGAAAACCCGTAAAACGACACCTCGGTGAGCCACTACCGGTACATTAAGAGAATCGAGTTGATGTTCGTTGTAGAGTTCGAGCTACCCCATAACAAGACGTACAGTGCTGGTGACTATCTAGCCATGTGGGTGAATCCCTTCCGATATCACCTATCTACTCACCTGTCACACCAGTCTCCCGGTGAACCCCGAGAGGGATGTCAAGCGCGTTCTCAGCCACTTTAGGCTGCTCGGTGAACAAGAGGTACTCGTGGACACATTTTATTTCGTGTCCTTGCTAACGGGAGGGCCTAGATCACGCTCTCATCGAGCGTCCCCACCTCGTTACCCACCGGAAGGTCTATCTCCATCTTCGGTCTCCTGAGTGGATACGTAGAACTGTCACAGCCCGCGACTCCCCGCAACCTCCGCGACCTGGCAACATCCTCCAAATCTGAGACTGCTACGCAGACCCTCCAGAAACTTTCCGAGACATACTCCCAAGAGGTTTTAGCCAAACGGCTCAGTCTATTGGACGTCCTCGAAGCTACCTCTGATATCCGACCCACGTTCGCTCAATATCTCGAGATGGTTCCTCCCATCCGTGTCAGGCAATACTCGATCTCCTCGTCACCGCTTTGGAATCCGCAACGGGTCACTCTGACGGTCAGTGTCGTCAAGGCCCCCGCCCTGTCCGGAAAGGATGAAGAATTCATGGGTGTGGCCACTACCTATTTGGATGGTCTACGGCCAGGTGATAAGGTTCAGATGGCTGTCAGGCCTTCTGGCATTTTCCATCTCCCACTGGATCCATCCGTCCCCGTTGTGATGATCGCCGCTGGGTCTGGAGTCGCCCCAATGCGCGGGTTTATACAGGAGCGGGCGCTGCAGAAGGAGGCCGGACGTGATGTCGGGAAAATGACGCTGTTTTTCGGATGCAGATCCCCAGACGAAGACTTCTTGTACTCCAAGACGGACATTGAAGAGTGGAGCAAGCTGGGGATCTTAGAGGTGCGACCCGCGTTCTCGAGGGACAGTGGAAAGTCTGAGGGATGTAAATACGTCCAAGAGTATGTGGCTCCCCTAACTCTACTTCGAGAAGATTTCACTTATGTGGTGACTTTACAGCCGTATTTGGAAAGATAGGGAAGTCATTTCCAAGTGGTTCAACGAGGGTGCCAACGTGAGTTTTTCTCCCACTGTGATCTGGTTGAGTCGGTGCTGACGCATGAAACCATAGTACTACTTTTGCGGAGCTGGTAAGGTCGCTATGGAGGTCAAAGCGAAGATGAGGAGTATGATCATGGAATCGAATGGATGTACCGAGGAAGAGGCTACCGTCAGCTTAGAGCGACTCACTAAAGCTTCACGATTCGCCACCGATATTTTCGACTGATTTCTCCGTCTATTGAAGGCGTAGAACGTAGTAGAGGAGGCATTTTGTTAATCACAGTTTAGATTTAGGTCCCACACCGCTGAGCCAATCGAGCACGTCTTGTATCACCTCCCCCTTCTTATCTACCATGAGCCAGTGCCCGGCACCTTCGTAAGTGATGATCTTTGCCCAAGGTAAAACCTTGCGCATGATCTCAGTAGCTTGTTCTAGGCTTGTTGTGTCGTTCGCTCCCCGGAGGTAGAGAACTGGCAGACCCTTCTTGTACGCAAACGGGAGGTCGGGAGCTAGTGTAGCGGAGGATCATCGATGAATGTCGGTCTCATCGCTGTAGAGGTTGTATGCCTACCGGCTTGTTCCTCTTCAAACCGAAGCTTGGTAGTACGATAATAGTTCAATGCGCCCTGTAGCGAGCTCCCAGTTTGGGACAACAGGTATTTCATTTCCTGCAATGGCGCACGTCATTGAGCTACGCGTGCGTTGTGTAGGGGCAATAAAAAGCTCACCCGGTCGTTAAGTAGGGATTTCGCCCCGCCTAAGCTGTGGTCGACCTTGCCGGTGATGACATCACTCAAGTTTTGTGGAAGGTCAAACAGTCCCGTGGGAGGTGTGGCGAGGTACACGATATTGTAGAACAGTGGTATCTGTGGAAACGGATGGTCAATGCTTGGGTTGCGTGGTGGTCATAGAGAGGGTGCTTTGCATTGTTGCCAATTTCCGCGTTGGACTTTTCGTTGGCGAAGTATAGCTGATAGCTCCATCCCGTGGGGTTCCTGGCGACCACAGACTCCAGAGGGCGGTACTCGGTGGATCGAGGGAAGAACGGTACGCTCAAGCTACCGGGTGGGATTTAAGCGTCCGAAATATGCCACGCACACGAGAGAACTTGGACTTACTGGGCAACTGCGAGCACGCGATCCGGGTGCCACAGTGTGAATCTGCCCACGACAACAGACCCCCAGTCATGACCAATCGCGACCTGGTGATCGCGGGTTGTCGGAATTGATTACGGCGAACGGGGAGAGGGTGGCGAGTATGACACGTACCACTTTAGGGATGTTAACGGTATCCAGGAGAGCAGCCAAGTCGTCCGTGAGTTTCTTCAAAGTATAATCCGCGATCGCCAGTGGCTTGTCCGTTTGACCGTATCCAAGCATATCGGGCGCGATGACGCGGTAACCTGCTTGAACCCATGGGCGAATCTGGTGCCTCCAGCCATACCTATCCACTCGTGAGTCAAAGGGCCCGACACCGTTTCTACGTTCACGCATCATACCAGAGGTCTGGAAAGCCGTGCACCAAGAGAAGTGTGAGGTTCTGGCCGGGGTTGTAGTTTTCGGGAAGTTGATCAACATAGTGGTATTTTCTACCGGTGTTCAGCGTGACAAACTTGTGGTTGAAGGATTCTGGGTCGGATGAATCCATCTTTGTTGGGCCCAGGAGCTAGGGAGCTATGAAACGGTAAGCTTAAACTCAAGGCACCGGCAGAAATATATTCCATCAGCGCGGGGCAAAATTCCACGCTCGATTATCTACAGTGAGCGACCCTGCAGCATCGTGATCGCACGAGCGGTTGGACGTTGGAGATACTACACAAAACAGGGGTGCTGCTCGTCAGCGTCCGAGATAAATACCTCGGCGGGATCCCCGTCCGAGGGTGTAAACGAATTAATCGCCCTTGGACTGGACGTCTGAAGGCGGGTGTTCGTCCTCGCGCGTTGGCTCGCATCCAACGCAGTTGAAGCTCTCGAAGTAACTCCAACGGGACCTGCAAAGGGCGTAGACCACACCCTGTCCCTCCGACTCGCACTCTAACTCAGCTTCAAACACGGCAGGATCAGCCCTCCGTGGTTATCCTAGCGACCAACGGGCGCGTTTGGAGCTATTAACCGCCCTCGTTGCAGGCCAAGCGCGAAGACCCGATAAAAACTCCAGACCCCAGTGATGGAATATGTCCGTTTTCAGGTTTTATTCGAAGCGGAGTCCCCAGATATACGTACCCACTATGCACTCGGGAGTGGGACCTGGACTCAGAAAGCCAAATCAAAGGGACCTGCATGACGCTCTCCTTCCTCTGATGCACGTGCCAGTGGTTGGTGTTCTCGCAGTTGATGACCCCAGCTCGAGGGAGGAACTCCCAGGCCAACACCAAAGTTGGGGCTCATACTGTTGGCAGGTCCACGGGTGACAGGAATCTCGAGTGCAAGGAGGCAGAGGACAGCCCCGGGAATCTGATCCTTCCAGGCAGCCCATGTGTGATGAGCAGACCGGGTTCCTTACTCAGAGAAGGAGGGATACGACCATGAATTTGCACCTCATGTCAAGCTGACGGTGATTTTCGAGTCGAGCGCCTTTGACTGGCGTTTGACGGACGCTGATCCGTGTCCTTGTCGATCACCTCGACTCGTCCACCACTCCCACCTTCAACTTACCGGATAGCCAACGGTGCCCACGTATGGCGACGAACGGCAAAGAGGACGACGAGGTTCCACCACCACAACGACCACCTTCCCCGCCACTGCATACCACATATGCTGCCCGAGCAATCCACGTACGTCTAACACACCACATGCTCTAACAGGCCCGCTTTCCTACGACTTGGTCATCCGTTTCGGTTAGACACCAAATTTCTCGGCATTCCGCCCGAGGGACATCAAGATACCTTCCCCATACACGATGTCTCACGTTGCCTGGAGCTGTGATGGCAGAAAGCTGGCCGCCGTTGGGACCGACAAGATTGTCAGAGTTTGGCAGCCCGAAAAGAGCGTGAGTTCCCCTTCCGACGCTCCCGTTCTTGCTGCCTTGGGATTCGTTGGATTACGCTGAACGTAATTATTCGTCGCGCACCATCAGATGGAGATTCGCACTGCGAGTATATACTCTGGTGCCCATGCGGACGATGTAGATCACGTCTCTTGGAACCCCACCCATCCGGAGCTATTCGTCTCTTCCAGCCAGAAGGACCGTAAGATCGTGTTTTGGGATGCCCGACGTGCGTAATCTGATGCTGAGTCTTCTCGTCTCTCTCATATCACTTTCACCAGAAAGTCGATCCATCCAACAACTCCCTCTGAAACTCACACCGACACAAACTGGATATGCACCAGACGGAAAGACAATCTTTTATGTGTCCGCAGGACATTCGTTGTACTTCCTCGAGCTGGGGCGGAATCCTGGGGAAATCAAGGATACCTGGAGGACGGCGGAGGAGGGGAGAACAGTAAGCTGACCTCGATGAGATCTTGGAACCACGACTCACAAGGCTCGATCAGGTTGTGGCATCGTCCGCTCTGTTCAATCATGCAGGCGACGGAATCGTGGCATCCTTCCACTCGGAACATACACTACGCGTTTTCGACTACCCCGCTTTAACGATTCAGGAAAACCCGGCTGCCCATGTCGGTGGTTGCATTGCGATAGCTCAGGATCCCAGGGGGAAATACATCGCGTCCGGAGGACACGATTCAATTGTGAATCTGTTTGACGTGACGGAATGGATATGCGCAAGAACCATCACTTGTTGCGAGTGGGTGATTTCCCCTTGTTTCATTTCGCGTCGTCTCACATCTCGAACAGCCATGCGATCAACGGGTTGAGCTTTTCTCATGACGGAGAGTATCTGGCTATCTCCAACACGAGCACGTATATCGACATTGTGAGTCTTTTGCAGGCATAACATTTCCTCTCTCCTGCTAACTTAATCTCGAAGTGTGCTGTGGAAACCGGTATGCCAATCCACCGGGTCCCTACCGCAGGGCCCGTCTCTACAGTGACATGGCATCCTTCGAAACACTTGATCGCGTTCTGTGGGCAGACGAAAGTCCGAGAGGGTGCACAAACACCCCCCACTGCGCTGATCAGCCTCTTTGGCGCGAACTGAATGCTTCGGAATTCGTTGGTAGGATACGGATGTAGTTTAGCTTACATAAGATCGACCACTCTGTATACGATGGCCTTCAAGCCAGCACTTGTTATCATCGACCTTCAGGAAGACTTCTGTCCTCCAGTGCGTTCGAAGCTCCAGACTGCTGCATTAATCAGAAGTGTGATGTATGGCTACACAGAACGGATCCTTGGCGGTCGGAGGGGGGAGGGAAGTGATACCGGTTATCAATGACCTCCTCAAGCTGCCCTTCGCGTTCAAAGTCGCGACAAAAGATCACCACCCCCCAGACCACATCAGCTTCGCATCCAACCACAAAGACAAAAAGCCATTCACGTCGTTTGTCACCATCAGCAACCCAAACAACCCAGAAGAAGCGTATGAGAGTCGATTGTGGCCAGACCATTGTGTTATCGGAACGGCGGGGAACGAGTTGGTCAAGGAGTTGGATATTGGGAAAGTCGATTTAGTCTTGGAGAAGGGTACTGACCCGAGGGTGGAGATGTACTCCGCGTTCAGGCCTCCGTTAACGAATCCTCCGTTGAAAGAAAGCGAGAGTGGATTGGAGAGCATTCTGAAGGCGAAGGGGGTGACCGATGTTTACTTCGTCGGGCTTGCCGGGGACTACTGTGTCCGGTTCAGCGCCGTCGACTGCGCAAAGGCGAAGGACGCAGGGTGGAACACTTATGTGATTGAAGAAGGCATCCGCTGCGTCGACCCTGGTGTCAGTTGGGAGGAAGCGAGGACAGAGATGTTGGATGCGAGGGTGAAGGTTGTTAGCGTAAAGGACGTCGTTCAGCGTGTTTCTTCTTGATCTCGCTTCCTGTCTTACGTCTCTCTTCTTCCGTTCACTCTCCGTCCTCGCCTTTCCGGTCACCCTCGCGAATTACCCGGAGCGCGGTCGTTGCACCACGCTCGGCTGCTAAGCTTATCCACCTGAGTCCACGCATGATACCCTAATTTGACCACGACACACCTACGAGAAATTTCAATTCATAATGGGTGAGCAACGCGTCTTCGCCTTACATCCCTGGCTTAAACAGTGGCAATTATGCAGAGAGCACAATCGCGAAGCAGTTGGTGGACAAGATGTACGAGAAGCGGAAGGCTGCTGCTCTTGACCTCGAGAAGTACTTCGGTCCTCCCTCGCATCGTCCGGCAATAGATGCTCATCTTGACAATCGTCGGCTCATAGGCTTACGAGAGACTGCAACCAACAAGGGGATCACAAACGTATCAGCCAGATTGTCGATCAACTCGTCGAGATGTTCAGCAATATCTCCAATCCTCTGCACGTTCGGAACGGTGGATTAATCGGATTGGCCGGGACGGCTATCGCACTCGGCGTAGGAATTGCGCCGTACATGGAGAAGTTCGTAGATCCACTTCTTGGTTGCTTCACGGACGTGGAGAACCGGGTGAGATACTTTTCCGCCGAGTGTTTGTACAATATCGCCAAGGTGTCCAAGGGAGAGATTCTGGTGTACTTCAACCCCATCTTTGACGCTCTAAGTAAAGTGAGTGTTTGATTCCTCTATGGCTTGGTGGGTCGCACATATTCATTCTTAGATTTAGTTGGCTGCGGATTCAGAGCTTTCTGTCAAGAACGGTGCTGAGCTGCTGGACCGACTGCTCAAGGATATCGTCGCAGAGACTGCTTCCGTGTACGTTCCCCAGTTCCAGGAAAACTCCGAGAAGGCGCGGGAGCCGTATGGCGAAGGTCCTGGAATTGTCGTACTCCATCCCGATGACATCGCCAGTGGTGCGGACATAAACGAGGCACGAAAGGCATTCTCTCTGAAGGGCTTTATTCCACTACTGGCGGATAGGATATATGTTATCAGTCCGTTCACGAGGAGTTTCTTGGTGTCATGGATCACGGTGTTGGATTCCGTGCCCGAACTGGAACTCGTTACCTATTTGCCTGAGTTCCTGGATGGACTCCTGTAAGTGCGTTTATCCCGTCATCGCCACCTACCTAACCCTCCGTCTAGGAAGTACCTCTCGGATCCGACAGAAGACGTCCGGGTGGCGACAGAGGTGGTACTCAGCGAGTTTCTGAAAGAAATCCGAGATATCACCGTCGTCTCAAGAAAGACCCATAACGAACAGGCAGCAAAACAGGACACATCCGCTGAAGGCACCGAACCAAGCGACCAAAACCAGGAAGACACGACGCCGGTTTACAGTGAAGAGGAAGGCGATGCGAACTATCCGGACGGCACAAGCACCGACCTTGACGATAGGGATCTCGGGTGTTAGTGATATTCTTACTTCCTGGGCAACCGCCTGACTTGTGGTCATAGCATGGATACCTGGACAAGGCGTGACAATCGACTACGCCGCCATCGTCGAAATCCTCATTCACCAACTCGATGGTGAACGTACGTTTCATCTGTCAAATCAATGAAGCAGTATTGATGGTTTTCGCAGATGATGAGATACAACAGTCGACAGCCCTTCGGTGGCTCTCCGACTTCCTTACCTTTGCTCACGAGATTATGGTCCCCTTTGCGCCACGATTAATCCTCGCCATCCTACCGAACCTCGCTCACGATGTGCCCATGATCCAATCCGCAGCTGTAAAGACCAACAAACTCTTATTGAACGTCGTACAGTCGCTGCCCTCTCCTCAGTCGGCGCCGGATTCCTCAGGCGCCCAGAGATCTGGGGTAGATGGGAGGACCAACCCTCCCGCTCCCTCCCCAACTCCAACGGCAAGCTCTGTACCAACGAGGCAGTCCACCAAGGACCAGACAAACCCACCGAGTAGAGATGTGAACTCCCCCGAGTTGATACAAGAGTCGACTTCAGGGCAAGGGCAGAAACCAAAAGGACCAGGAGCAACACCGACACAGAAGGATATCGATAATGCTATGGGCAACCTGAAGCAACAGGGGGAAAGTACCTTACCAGTCCTTGCAAGCCGCCCAGACTCCCCGATCTCGATGAGGAGTGGGGGGATCGCGCTCCCTCCTATTGGACAATCACAACAGCAGGCGGCCCAGACTGTGACTCAAGTCTCACCGATAACGGACAAGCCATTCCCGTTGGACTACCCCGCCACGGTGAACGCACTGACGATCCAATTTCTGAGTGACCATGAAGAGACGAGAGTGGCTGCATTAAGGTGGTTGATCATGTTACATCAGAAATCGCCAAAGGTGCACACCTCGAAACCCGCGAGCTTTGTGACGGGCTGACTTTATCCTAATAGATCCTTGCAATGGACGATGGTACATTCCCCGCCCTCCTCAAGACCCTTTCGGACTCCTCGGAAGAAGTGATAAAGCACGACCTCCAGCTCATCGCTCAGATTTCCACTAGTTCGGAAGAAAGTTATTTCCGAGTGTTCATGCACAACCTCTTGGACCTCTTCAGTACCGACAGAAGGCTATTGGATACGAGAGGGAGTTTGATCATTCGACAACTATGCTTGAACTTAAACACGGAGAAGATTTATAGGACTTTTGCAGAGCTGCTGGAGCGCGAAGAGGTGAGCTTGGTTGTGGGGGACTCGGGAGGGACACTGATGGCATACCGTTTTTAAGGACCTCGAATTTGCTGGTGTTATTGTGCAGAAGCTCAGCCTAATCTTAATGACCTCGCCCGAACTGGCCGAGTTTAGAAGGCGATTAAAGAGTTTGGAAACACGGGTATGCGAAGATGGACATCATCTCCATCAGCGGGTTACTGACACACATACCGTAGCAGGACGGCCAGGTGCTATTCACGATTCTGTATAAATCTTGGTGTCATAACCCCGTGGCGGTTTTCTCGCTGTGTTTGCTCGCACAGGCCTACGAGCATGCGTCGAATCTCTTGTACATCTTGTGAGTCAAATCGACACCGCTCGCCCCTGTTCTAACCGCCCCTAGTGCGGACCTTGAAGTCACTGTCGCTTTGCTCGTGCAGATCGACAAATTGGTACAGCTTATCGAATCACCGGTATTTACCTGTGGGTCCCACCGTACTTTTCTGTGAGGTGCTGGGCTAACGTGGATCGCCATACGCAGACCTGAGACTCCAACTCCTCGAGCCGGAAAAATACCCATACCTATTCAAGTGTTTGTATGGTTTGTTGATGTTGCTGCCGCAAAGCTCGGCGTTCGTCTCCCTGAGGAATAGGCTCAACGCGGTCAATTCTTCCGGTTTCTTACATATCGCACCGAAATCATCGTAAGACCCGTGCCGCATTCTGTTGGTTGTATTTCTGATCACATCTTTGGCGTAGAACCGTGGGCACCATTTCCTCCACTCGATCGAAATTGAGTAGGGAAGATATCAAGTGGCAAGAACTCCTCCAACATTTCCGTTCTGTCCAGGCCAAGCACGAGAAAGCAAGAAGACAAAACCTAGGGGCAGATTCTTCACCGCTTTCGGAACTCCTGGCAAATGACCGGGACCGCACCAGCCCTGCTTCCTCACAAACTGGCCCAGCTGGGTTTGGAGGCAGTAAGAATGTGGGGGGTGGCCTTGGAAGGAGGAAGGTGATGGGACCGCCTGGGATTGGGTTGTCGGAAGCTGGGATGATGGGACCTCCGTCAAGGGCCGGGGCGCTGTCACCGTTAAATCCAAGATCCAGGCAAAACGGGTTGCTGGGCGGAGGTGGGTCTGTGCCACCACAGAGTCCCCCACAACCGGCCGGGGTTGTACAGAAGCAGAAACGGACGCTCAGTTTGGCTAAGAAGTAGATGAAACGGGGCGACTTTGTAAAGGTTATGTGTGCGACGGTTTATTGTCACGTTTCTGACATTCCGTTTTTACCGATGTGTCGTGAGATCGTCATTTCTTTCTGCTCGTTTAATTCTGGTATGTAACGTGTATCGTGAGATACTTCATAATTATTAATAGTGGGTGGCATTGCGGCTGGGTGGTGGAACGTGGTGCTGCCTACGACGGCCGAGGGATTAGGATATTTGATCGGACGGTTGAAATATCCTCGTCGGTCAACTGGACGACGCTCCTCAAGTATGCTTCTACCCCGCCGTATTTCTCCTCCAGCAGTGAAAGAAATGCCAACATGGTATCGGGCCTGCATGCAGACATTCAGAAAAACATCCCCAACAAACTGGACCGAGATATAGAATTACCGGCAGGAGAACATATTGAGAGCTGCCTCGTTGTTGGATGCAAAGAGAGGCTCTTCCCGAAGGCGTGCCATGATCTTCTCCCTAGCAGGTTCTCGACCCACTCTAGTAAGGGCGTAGTCTTCGGCTATGGCTTTGTCGTCTACGCTTGCGAGCTGGCATACTCTGTCAGAGGGCTCATCACAGACAACAGGCAACACAAACCTTCAACAAAAGTGCCGCCAGGACGCCAGTCCTGTCCTTCCCAGCAGTGCAGTGGAACATGTAACCGGAGCCCGGATTATCTCTAATATGGTGTAAGATGGTGCGGAATGATGGTCCGGCGTTGTCCATTATCTGCGTGTAAAGTTCCATAAAAGCCTGCGAGCCTGCTTCTCAGTTGTTATCGGGTAGAACTCTGGGCTTAGTCGCGACGTACTTCTGTCTTATTCGAGGAATATAGTTTGAATTTTCTGGGGCGGAATGAGTCTATGAGTGCGATGCTGTTGCGGACAGTGGTGGGGCACACCTGGCCATCATTTCCGGACTGTAGTCCTCGTTCTTGAAGACGGGCGTATGGATCACCTGAACTCCATCGATTTGCGGAATTGGGGACTGCCATTTTGCCATCTCCGGGTCAGATCTGAGGTCGAAGATGTGAGTGATTCCAAGCGACTTGAGCTGCGATTTGCCTGGTTGATGAGGTTGAGTTGTCATCCGGGTTGTGAGGAGAGATGAGGTACATACCCTCTTCTGTTATGCCAGAAACCTCCCCAGACCTGTACATCAGCGAAGGCTTTGTGGTGAGGGATGGGTCGGCGGTCTGGTAGGAGCCGAGGTCTCTGACGTTGAGGACGCCATCGATTGTGACGAAGGGTGGTTGGTTGAGCCTTGTTCTGACATAGCCCTCGTCCAAAGCGTCGCCGTCCAAGCTCATGGTCGTCGTCGGTGAGTAGCGAGAGTAATAAGGATGAGCCGCATGTCCAGCCGGAGATCAAGATCACTTGCGCAATGGTCACGGTCTAGTCCACGCTTCCTTGTTTGGACAACGCGTCTCCCCTCATTAACGGTCCCTCTTCATCTCCTCCTCCACCCAAATTTCCGTGTTTTCGACGCGTTTCTCTCAATCAACCATGGACGCTCCGTCGTCTCCACCTATCCCAAGGTCCTCGATGCCCCCAAGTAGCGCCCCAACCCCAATCGGCACAAACTCTCCGAGCGCGTCCACTCCGAGGCGCAGGCAGCCGCCCACCACCACCACAGGCGCGCTGGACATCGGGGACGACGATGAGGAAGCCCACGCAGATGATGGCTCTGCGGCAAGGAGGCGGAAGCGAGTCAAAGGGCAGATCGTGACCGACGTGCCTATGGTTAAGGATGCTGTCGGAGAGAGTGTCGCGCTGAGTTTCGAAACGTTCCTTAAAAGGTTAACCGCCCACCTTTACACTCCTTGCACCTCGAGCTAAATCAGAACTTAGGTTTACCGAGAACATTGACCTCGCTCCTACACCCAGATCAGATGCCTCTTCTGGTCCCCTAGATAAGGATTTAATCTACATCGAACAGATCCACACAATGCGAGAGTATCAACTTACCACTCTCTACGTGGACTACGGCCACATTCTGTCCGGGGACCAGGTTCTCGCCGACGCGATACAAAAACAATACTATCGTTTCCTCCCGTACTTACGTCGGGCCGTCTACAACCTCGTCGCAGAATACGAGCCTACGTACCTGAAGATCAACCCCACTGCCGCCGCCACGGACTCCTCGAACCTACAGAACCGAGACTTTAGTGTTGCTTTTTATCACTTGCCCCTGGTGTCCGGAATCCGGGATTTACGGGCCGACAGGATTGGCACCCTGATGAGTATCAGCGGAACCGTCACCAGGACCAGTGAAGTGCGGCCAGAGCTTCTATACGGAAGTTTCATTTGTGAAGCTTGCAAGGGTATCGTAAACGAGGTCGAACAACAGTTCAAGTACACAGAGGTCAGTCAATGTTTCTGGTTTCTCGTATGAACAGGTGCTCAGTCTTCCCTCAGCCGAGTCTATGTCCTAATCCCACTTGCGGTAATCGCGTTGGGTGGCAACTACAGATCGACACCTCGAAGTTCACCGATTGGCAGAAAGTCAGGATTCAGGAGAATCCGTCAGAAATTCCAAGTGGATCAATGCCTCGATCACTGGATGTTATCCTCCGTGGGGAACTCGTGGAACGTGCCAAGGCTGGAGACAAATGCGTATTCACAGGGACCTTCATCGTTGTTCCTGATGTCAGCCAACTCAACATACCTGGAGGTAACAAGGCGGAGCTCATGCGGGAGGCAAACAAGGCAGGTGCAGGCGGCCCCGGAGCGGTCGGTGGGGGAGGCGTAACGGGTCTGAAGAGTCTTGGCGTTCGAGATCTTCAGTACAAGACCGCCTTCCTTGCTTGCATGGCGCATGATGCGGACAGCAGGGTGAGGGTGGCTCAGTGTTCGTTTACCCCCAGATTCTGAGAGTTATGACTACCCCAGAGTGGCACCAATATTCGTGGTGAAGAGGAAGATGGGGAAGATGAAGCTCAGGCGTTTGCCCGGACTCTTACCGAACCAGAGCTCGAGGAGTTACGCCAAATGGTTAATTCCGAACACATCTATTCTCGTTTGGTGGAAAGTATCGCACCGACGGTGTATGGTCACGACATTGTCAAGAAGGGGCTGTTGCTCCAATTGATGGGTGGGGTACACAAGCAAACTTCCGAGGGAATGCACCTCCGAGGGGACATCAACATTTGTATCGTCGGAGACCCATCAACCTCCAAGTCTCAATTCCTCAAGTGAGTGAAGTAGCTTCAGGCTTCAAACCCTGAGTTGACCTGTCCATTTTCTTGTTCAGATACATTTGTTCCTTCCTTCCTCGCGCCGTCTACACCTCTGGCAAAGCATCGTCCGCTGCTGGTCTTACCGCAGCGGTCGTGAAGGACGAGGAAACCGGAGATTTCACCATCGAAGCGGGGGCGTTGATGCTTGCAGACAATGGAATCTGTGCGATCGACGAATTCGACAAAATGGATATCTCAGATCAGGTTGCCATCCACGAGGCAATGGAACAGCAGACCATCTCCATTGCCAAAGCTGGTATTCACGCAACTCTGAACGCGCGCACCTCCATCCTCGCCGCCGCCAATCCGATCAGCGGTCGGTACGACAGAAAGAAAACGTTGAGGGCAAACGTTGCGATGACCGCACCAATCATGAGCCGTTTCGATCTGTTCTTCGTAGTCTTAGACGAATGCGACCAGAAGACGGACCTAAACATCGCGCAGCACATCGTCAACGTTCATCGCTTCCAAGACCAAGCAATTACTCCGGAGTTCAGTACAGAGGCACTCCAGAGGTACATTCGATACGCCAGAACTTTCAACCCCAAGGCAAGTAGCCCGGAACTTGGGAAAGATGTCGCATTTACCAGTCATTTTAGTTGACCCCAGAAGCTGCCGAGGTGCTGATCGAGAAATACCGGATCCTGAGACAGGACGACGCTACAGGTGCTGGGAGGAACTCGTATCGAATCACCGTTCGCCAACTAGAAAGCATGGTTCGGTTGAGTGAGGCTATTGCTAGAGCGAACTGCACTCCAGAGGTAATTGGTTGACTTTCCCCTTCCCATACGAGACTAAACACAGCATATACCAGATAACCCCTGCGTTCGTTCGGGAGGCGTACGCTTTGCTCAGGCAGTCCATCATCCACGTCGAGCAGGACGATATCGACTTTGATGAGGACGAGTCCAAAAACCCAGAAGGTGGAGCCGATGCTGCTGGAGGCGAGGAGAGCCAAGATGTCGAGATGTCAGGCGCAGACCTGGATACCACAGACGCCAGCTTCAGCGAGTCGGCCCCCGTCACAAATGTGGCCACCGCTGGATCGAGTGCCGGAGTTCTCACTTCTTCACCTAGAAGAGGACGCACAGACCTGGTCGCGCCAGCCCAACCAAAGCGGAGGATGGTCATCACCCACGACAAGTTTGTCCAGTTACAGAGCCTTATCATCCTTCACCTGTCACAGGTCGAGCAGGCGACTGGGAAGGGAGTGGATAAGGAGGAACTCATCGACTGGTACCTTGAGTTCAAGGAAGACGAGTTACAGGACGTGGAGGCATTGGAGCATGAGAGAGAGCTGATCACAAAAATGTTGAGGAAACTTGTAAAGGTAAGTGCCCGCCACTCGCCTCGTGGAGGGAATACTAACAATTCCTCAAAGGACAACTATCTGATCGAGGTCCGTGGAGATGTACAAGAGTCACTCCCGCCGCCTTCACTGGACGAGAGCGGGGCTCAATCCCTCGAAACGGATGACGGAAACACAAGAGTGTATTACATGGTTCACCCTTCGGTGGATACAGAGGGGTCGTCCTCGGCCGTTTAGAGGTTGCTGTCGTGATATTCGCATTTTGTTGTTGTACCTCATCTACATAATACACCGTACACTTACGATCCGCTTCCCTTGAACGACCACCCCTGTGATCAATCGTGGATCGATCGTTTCGACGATTGCGGCGTATGGCCCGTGGGAACTTGGCCCCGGACCGGGAAACTCCAGGGAAACTGGTGAAGTGACTCTCAGGCTGTAGCATACCTCTCTCCCTTTCCACAGCCTACTTCACTTACAACTCGCGACACTGTCTGGATCGGTCGTGTTGAATGCCAACCGTCATCGCCACACGCCCCGCTTTCTGACGACCCCGATATATCGACATAATTGACGAGGTCCGACTTGGGGAACGTTGGTCCAGACGCTGATGCCCGAGAGTTCGCTCATTGTCCCCGTCGTCGTACCGACTGGATCACTACACTTTGCGACCATCAGGCCCGACGGGATAGTTCAGGATGTTATTGATGCTCTTCTCGCACAACCGGAAGTCACCTCGGAGGTTCTAGGTGGCTTGGAGGACGCAGGCTGGGCATTGTTGAAGATCCGTGTCGAGAAGAGTGGGAGACAATGGGAAGAGGAGGATTTAGAGAATCTCGGTGATGGTCAGTCGTGCCCTCATTCGCTCGGAAGTACGACCCAACCTTTGACAATCTGACGCACTCTAGGCGTATTGGATCCCATGTTGCCTGTATCTCCGCTGCTCAACTCGTCCGAGGCTACCAAAGACACCCCGGCTAGACACTTCTCCGCTTTTCCCCTCACCTCCCACATGCACACACCAACGCTACGACTTGTATCTTTGCACCCCTCGCTATCCGTGACGCCGTCATTTATCCGTGTACCAGAGGTTCACGAAACTTTCACGCGGAGGGTATTCTTCGCACGAGCATCGACAGCCAGGGACGTAATTGATGCAGTCGTGGAAGATCTTGGTCTGGCGAAGACCTTGCCCATCCCTGGGGCTGGGACGCTCGAATACGTATTGGAAGAAGTCTGGAAGGACGGTAATTCCGAGTCCAAGCTCTCTTTCTTTATATTCTCCCTCAACCTGATTCCATCCCAGGCTCAACACGGCTCTCGTCCGCGATTGGTTTCTCAGAAACTCTGGAGGCAGCGCAGGAGAAATCGCCTACGAATCCGCCCTCCTATCGTTTCTGTGTGCCGGATGAGTGGTATAGAAGGAGTAGAACGCGGACGTTGTCCTCAGGGTCCTTAACCCCTTCAGAGGCCACGATCAGGCGTTTAGCCGACTTGGAGGAATCGGAGGAGGATGAAGAAGAAGAGCCTGCGGAGGGTGAAGGCACCGCGAAAGTTCAGGTAGCAGCAACTCAATCGTCACCAACGAGCTCCCCTGGAAATTCCCCCGGAAGCTCTGGAGACTGGCGGGGGACGTTTTCCCAGGCACGTCTTTCTACTATGTTTGAGGGCTGGTTGCCATCTGGACCTGCACCTGTCGCACCCATCGAGTCCCCAGCACAGAGCAAGCGTATCAGCATTAGTGTCAGTGAGCCTATACCGGTACCGGCAGAGCCGGCGGAATCCGAATCAGATGACCTGAACGAGTTTGAAGAGATGATGGTAGAGTGATTTTTCCTCGTCCTTTGGTATCATGCTCACGCCCTGGATAGGACAGTCTCGGACTGAAGGGTCAAAGGAGGGAAGAAATGCGTCAGCTTCCCCTGGACCGCAAGAAGTATCTGCTCCGTCAGAACCGGGAGTTTGGTTCGATGTCTAAAGCTTTGGCCCGACAATCCTCAGCTCCTGGTGTCCGACATCCCGCAACGATTGGCCCTTCGGGTTCTGGAGCCATGCTTCCTCGATTGGTCCCTCAGCTAACAGGAAACGGCCTGATGAATCGGTTTTCTGTCTGGGGGAGCTCAAGTTCTTCAACACCCCCCACCCCAACCCTGGAATCCGAGCAACCTATCAACTCAGACACTATCGTAACTACCACCAAACCCGCAACAGTGAGAGGCCGCAAGTCGATTGACGGGACTGATGCAGATCCCCCACCATTACAGCCTCAGACTACCGGCGGACTATGGAGTAGTTGGTGGAGTTCTTCCGGAGGAGTGGCGGACAAGGCCCAGAAGCAGACACCACAGTGGTACGTCGATGGACTCATGGGTGGTCGAAGTGTGGACATGAAGCTCGTCAAGCACTTGATATCCCTCCGCGTTCACCTTTCTACCGCGAGTCTCACCTGGATCGAGGAGTTTGTCCAAGAAAGGAAAGGGATAGACGTTTTGGGCACGGTCCTGGCAGGACTCGTGGGGAAGAGTGGAAAGCGCAAGGCCTTGACTGAGGTCGAGAGCACGGTGCTCTTCGAGCTCATTAAATGCCTCAGGGTTCTCCTCAACACCGAGGTACAGTAACAGAGGTCCCCAATAGACACAAACTGACATGCTCTCAGCCAGGATACCACGAAGTCATTTCGTCTCCGACTATGATTACCCACATCGCGTATTCGCTGCACGGAAGCAAGGCGAAACTCAGAGCCCTCGTGACTACCGTCCTTGCAGCAATAAGTTTTATGTCTGTGCAAGAGGGTCATAAGGCGGTTATCTCCGCCCTATCCGATTATCGTATCGAGTTCTCCGAAGCTTTTCGATTTGAGGGGCTCATCGCTTCCCTTCGGCTTCCGGAAGTCGAATATGTGGATGGCACCCCTGCTCCAGAGGCCGAAGAGGAAGGAGTATGGGAGGCGAGGACCGCAGTAATGTCTCTGATAAACGCCATTACAACATGTCCAGATGCCCTAGAAGATCGTGTCTTGTTCAGAGATGAATTCACACGGAGGGGCTTAAATGAGGTCATGGTGGTGGGTGTCGTATATCTCGGGGGTCCGGTCAACAATTATCTCAATCCTGTTTTAGACTCTGCGATACGTCAAGCCACCGGAATCCCTTCTAACACAGCTAGACGTGTACACGGAGGAGAAATTCGAGGATGAGGCGGACATGCGAGAGCGAGCAAATTCACTTATGATCAACGGTCACTCAAGTTCGGAAATGGATGGCCTGCTGGGGGAACTGGGACAGCTGGCCAAACAGTTTCCGGACCTATACACTAATTTACTGGAGATTTTGAAACGCTATATCGGCCTTCTCAACCAGGATACTGACGCGTAAGGGGCCACATTTTTTCTGGCCGTGCTGTTGTTTACTCTCACTCTTACATAGGCAGTTCAAAGTTGATCTATTCACCATACTGGATAAATTTGCCGAGAAGGCGGCACAGCTTCATGACCTGTAAGTCCCGCGTAGAAGTACCCCTTCGGTTACTCATCTTCGGGTAGGAACGATGGGTGGAAGGCATTCCTGTTGGACTTTTCCTCGTCGGTTGAGTATGTGACCCGACAATCCATCGACCTCGGTGTCTCCTCACAGGACCACGATGCTACCACCAAGGAGGAGTTAGAATCCCTCCGTTCTAAAGTCGACGAACTAACTGATGAAGTAGGTCCATCCTTGTTGTCTTCAGTTCCTAATACTGACGCAGCACCTGGTTTCAAGCGAGCTAAACTCCGTAGCGAGATCGATCAGCGGACCGCTGAGATCAATACTTTGCAATCTCTCGCGAAAGTTCCCGTTCCTGTGCAAAAGACCTCTGGGAAACCTGGTCAAGAGGTGAGTTGTACCCTACTACTTTTTCCGAATGGCCCACCGATACAGGCTTTAGTCACAGAGCTTTCACGGTCTGGTTCAAAGGCTAATACAGAAGGAAAAGCAAGTGGTGCAACTGCAGGCTGACCTCGATCGCTTGAAAGCTCAAAATCCGAGCGAGGGCAGAGAAGCGGTGCGGTGGTAACTTCAGCCTTGAGAGAGAGGATGCTGATTCACTACGTCTTGCAGGATGAAAAGGCAAAGAGAGAGAGGGACCGGGCGAAGTGGAATAATCTGATGGATGAGATTGCGAAGCTAAAGACCAAGGTACTTCAACACCTAGTGCACTTTGTTCCGATCTAATCTCCGCCGTAGAACAGCGAGATGGAGACTTCTCTAGGAATCAAGAATAAGGAGGTCATCTATCTCAAGCGGGCGATGGAATCTGTCTACTCCAGGTTCCACTCTCGTGAAGACAGGGGTGAGGCCGAGCTTGATGCGCAAACGGTTGCTTCACAGGCCATCGAGAGCTTCGCGAAAAAGGATGATCGAATTGCTGCCCTAGAGGCTGAGGTGAAGAACTTGAAGGTAGAGTTGGACTCTCGACCGAAGTTCGTTTCGGAGCAAGAGTTCAAGACCAAAGTTCCACCCCCACCGCCCCCACCTCCGACTAAACGCAAACAAACCCTCGCCTCGAATCCTCCCGAGGTCACACCGCCGAAGCCCGCTCCACCTCCACCTCCACCGCCGCCACCTCCCGTGCGGATTCAGAACCCTGTCCTCGACACCCAGACATTGCCTCCGCTTTCGCCCTCCCCACCTACTCTAGTCCCCCCCGCCAACGGGGACGTCCCTCCCTCACCTCCACCACCACCTCCACCACCTCCGCCGCCTAATCCTACCTGTCCTGCGCCACCACCTCCCCCTCCGGCCCCTCCACACCCTCCTTCGTTATCCGGAGTT
>Ga0307511_10001567_pt1 | contig 24266 bp, 17 predicted proteins | sample 13_EM_MG_FD_200266 | JGI IMG/M metagenome (GOLD analysis project Ga0307511, IMG submission 200266) | Populus trichocarpa ectomycorrhiza microbial communities from riparian zone in the Pacific Northwest, United States - 13_EM | ecosystem: Host-associated > Plants > Roots > Unclassified | place... | reverse complement strand
CGTCCACTTGTGACCTTAAGGACCTCGTGCTCGAGGTCACTGTAGAACGCAACGTAGGCGAGGGAAGGAGAAGTTTGTGAAGCGGTCAAGGAGTTGGCGTCGAACTTCCATTCATGGCCCTTGTGACGGAGGACGAGCTCTCCTCCCTGATGGGGGGTAGGATAGATGATCACGAGCGACCTGAGCATGTCTGTACCTCAGGGTGTGTCCTTGTGTGGCTTGAAGAATGAGTCTTTGTCTAGACAGACGTAGCAAGATCAGAGAGGGTGACACCACTGACACGTCGCAATCGGAGTTACCGTAAACGTTGAGCTTGTACAACTCAGCCCTGATGTACTTGTTCTCCGCCTTGCCATGATGGAGTAACTGGTCCTCGACAGCTCCCATTATTCCAGAACCCGTGAGGTCGAGCTGGACGGCGAAATCCGAAGCATCCATTTTGACCGCCTTGCGGTAAGATTCGTCGTAGACATCCTTGTTTCCGCGACCGAAGGTGGCGGGGGCGCATGCTGCGGTCAGAAGGTCCAGATCCTCGGACGTCGCGGACGCAAAATTGATGAACCTACAAAACCGACATCATCAACAGAGGCCATTGCTTACGAGGGGAACATACACACTTTGCGTTTCCTCGCCGTAGTAAAGGCGGAGTCCTGCCGGAGGTGGCGATACGGCCCCGCTGCAGAGAGGAGGATAATCGAAGGAGAGAGCTTGTCTGAGGGATTCCGACTGAGATTTGGTCGCCATGGTGTAGGTTTGGATCCCATGGGCAGGGATGGTCTGGCTTTATAACCCCAAGGTAACTCCTAGGCTGGCTCGGCGGCTCGATCGCATGCGCTCCGGGTCGAGTCGGTAGACTAAGCACCAGCCCTCTTGGAGACGTACACCGCGTCGTTGACAAGCTATAGAAATTGAGTCGGCTCTCATCATGTGGGCCAGAGGGGGGTCGGTCCTGAGATTCAAGCTTCCACTCGAATCTCGTGCATCACGGAGATGGGGCCTTAAGGAATGAGAACTCGGAGCGATTGACTCGCGCACGAGACCATCCAAAAACATGAACAAGGACGTCGCACCTCTGGAGAGAGGGGCTGAAAGTGTCCCACTACAATTAGCGCTCCCGAGGAGGCGATCGTCGGTGGTAAACGCGTGGTCTGGTTGAGAAAACTGGGCCCCAGTGGTCGTGGGAAAATTGTGAACTTCCCTTCGGAGATGGGTAGACCAATCAGCTCTGACGACGAAGGGTGAGGACGGGGGGCTCAAAATCGTATCTTATCCAAGATTCTGGTGAAAGAAGTGCGATGAAAGGCTTGTTCGGTCGGTGGACGCCCGAGGCGGGTTGTCCCTGGATACTCCTTGTTCGTTAGGATAGAGTGAGGGAAGTTGACAGCACGATACTGTCTCATTTCTTACATCACATCCCTGTTTTGTGCATTGAACTAGTGGCCTTGATCGCTGGATTAGGTCCAACTCATGTCTCGTTTCTTTCGTCTCCTCCCATTGCGCAACCGACGGCCTTGACGTCCAGGTTCCGTACGACTGCCTTCTGCCTAGTCTGGCAGAGGTAGGAAAACCACACAGGACAAGTCAGAGCGCCCATGAAACACACGATACGGTGCGTGCCATGATCAAAATTGCCCCCCTGTGGGGCGATTTTCCGTGTGCGCGACGTGATTTATTTTCCGTGCACTTCGACACCACACTTCAGAAAACTCTCATCGTATGGTTCCGCATGAAAGACATCTCTGAACGCCCTACTGAGAACTTGCAACATCTTCACAACAGGGAGCCCGCTTTTGGGGAGCATATGAATAGCTGATCCGTCTCTGCAAGTGGTGCGCGGTCCTTGATCAGACCGTGGCCCACATCAGACCTGCTGGCATGTAGAGAACACTGTCTTTGCTATTGTGAATACCGCTGCCGTATGACGGAGTTGAATGGCCGATAACTTTAAATGAGGAAGCCCTACGCACGCAAGTTTAGTCACTTGCGGTCATCAGCAGCGGGGATGTCAACGGTGAGGGAGGGGCTAGAGTAAATAAATCCTGTACTGATGTGGTTCCCCAGCGCCACTGTGATATCCTGCAGCTTGTTTCGCTTGCAATCCGGGGGCGAGATCCAAGTGATGCGCTTGGGTTCGGCCCCCCCTCTGACCCAGCGTGATTCGTCAAGATTGACACCTTCGGTCAGGTTCACCGGCACACCACCGAAGTTCTCCACCAAAGCGCTCTCATACCTCTCGTTGTATGGGTCGTAGTAGGCCTCAGTAACCTCATCCAACATGATGCCGATATCCCACTCCTCACTGTCCTCATAGATCATCTTCAACGAGAGCTTGAGCTTGAGCTCCCGACATGCTCGGTACACGTCCGCGTCTGCACCTTTAAGGTGGGCAATCATCTTCTCGAGCTTTGTTTCGAAACTGATAGGATAAAGGTGAGCGAGACCAAAGCCCAGTGTCCCGCCATCGGGTAGAAATTCTTTGTTCTTGAGCAATCCCTGGAGCGTGGCTTGAAGGTTTGAGACGCCTTCAGGGCTCGGGGTGACGACCGGAGCTTCCAGGTTCGGCGCAGGGTCAACCAGGTACAGATTGTAGGTAACGGTGACTCTATGTCCGCTGGTGACCTTGAGAACCTCGTGCTCGAGGTCGCTGTAGAACGCGACGTAGGCGAGGGAAGGAGAAGATTGTGGAGCGGTCAGAGAGTTTGCGTTGAACTTCCATTCGTGGCCCTTGTGACGGAGGACGAGCTCTCCTCCCTCATGGGGGGTGGGATAGATGATCACGAGCGACCCGAGCATGTCTGTGCCTCGGGGTGTGTCCTTGTGCGGCTTGAAGAATGACCCTTTGTCTAAACGAACGCAGAGAGATCAGACAGGATGACTCTGGACACGTTACAACCGGAACTACCGTAAACGTTGAGTTTGTACAATTCAGCCCTGATGTACTTGCCCTCAGCTTTGCCATGGTAGAGTAACTGGTCCTCAACGGTTCCCATTATTCCAGAACCCGTAAGGTCGAGCTGGATGGCGAAATCCGAAGCATCCATTTTGACTGCCTTGCGGTAAGATTCGTCGTAGACATCCTCGTTTCCACGACCGAAGGTGGCGGGGGCGCACGCTGCGGTCAGGAGGTCCAGATCTTCGGGTGTTGCGGACGCAAAATCGATGAACCTACGAAGCCGACATCACCAACGGAAGCCATTGTGTGCGAGGAGAGCATACACACTTTGCATTCTTCTCGCCGTAGTATAGATGGAGTCCTGCTGGAGGCGGCGATACGGCCCCGCTGCAGAGAGGAGGGCGATCGAAGGAGAGAGCTTGTCTGAGGGATTCCAACTGGGAGTTGGTAGCCATGGTGTAGGTTGGGATCCCCTGGGCAGGGGCGGCCTGGTTTTGTAATAGCGGTTCGATCACATGCACTTCGAGTCGAGTCGGTAGGGGGCCCGGGTGAGACTAAATAAGCACCAGCCCCTCTCAGAATCACAAGTCAACAAGTCGTAGAAATTGAGTTGACTCCCGGTGAGTCTCCATTTTAATGTTGCGTATCCCGGAGATTGACCCGCGCATGATCAACCACGGACGAAGGGACGCATCGAACCTTGGGATCCAGAAAGGGGCAAAAGAGGCTGAAAACAGAGGTTGAAAACATTCTGGTACGATTAGCACCACTGAGGGAGTGGTAAACACATGGTTGGCTGAGAAACTGGGCGGTCGTGGTAAAATCGCAACCCGTATCAACCCCAGGGAGAAGCGCTAGCGACGAGCGGTAAAACAGCCCGAAGAAATCTAGTTTCCCCCCATCAGTGGGTTTCTCTTTGGCAAGGGATCCGAGTGCTCAACGTCAGTTATAATAATTCTGCGGAAACGTCACAAAAATCCAAGCCTGTGCGCGCAGGAACCAAGCTCATGTGGCGAGATGTCTAACACTACGCGTTTTCAAACAATCTCCCCCAGCCGTTTGCGCCTACATAGGCTAACAATGTGGCTGAGCTAAGCTGGTACTACAAGAAATTCCACCCCCTCTGGATTCTCGCTAGGATCCGGAAGCCGAGCTTCGATGACTTTGACCCCGAACCATCTAAAAGGTTTTCTGTGGCCATGGCCCGCGCATGCCTCTGATTCGTGCCATTGCCGAGCGGATTACGGTCGACATGATCAGAATTTATGGCCTACCGCGGGTCGTTTCGTCGTCCTCGAATTCCTCGAACGGGACAGCGCAGGCCAATTGGCCGTGACGACAAATGGCAAGGAAGGGGGCTCAAAATTGCATCATATCCGGGATTCTGGCGAAAGCAGTGCGATGAAAGGCCCGCCCAGCAGGTTGCCCACTCCGCCAGGACAGATGGAGGTTGACAGCACATACCCTGATACCGGCTAGCCGCACGTTTCGAGGGGCTTGGAGCAGTCTGCGGTGGTCTCTGTGATTTCGACCAGATTTGCCATGAACCGCGAAAGTGGCAGTCCAAGTCCGCTCGGACGAGCTTCGACCGTAGCAGAGGTGGGAAGGGTCCGGAGAACGCCGGAACCTGAGGGTGTAGAAATAAGTAAGTGCGCGCAATGCCGTGCAATCTGTCAGGTTAAATGATCTAACCTAACTCATTCGAAATCAATCGCATAGCGTAGCTACCTTGGTCAGGGATGTATAAGGATTCTCAACAGCATAGAGCATTGTGACTTGCAGTTTTGCATTTACTCTGGTCCCAGGTCCAGGCTGGGTTCGTGGGATACACCGGGGCATGCGCACACCAGATTTGTAATACCAACAATAGATCCATTACACTTAGAAATATTAGATATGCAGATACAGAGGGATGGAATGCACACAAGTGAAGTCCGGGTCGAAAACAATGAAGGGGGATAGCGGGTGCCGTCTAAGGCTGGAGATCTGAAGCGCAGAATCTGGATGCTTGAGGGAGGGAGGAAGGGAGTTCATGTCACGGTGACGATTTGCCCCCTTCCATCCTTGAGGATAACCACTTCACAATCTACCGTTTCCCTGGTATCCAGGCACTGGACGTCCGTCGGGTCCAACGGATTTATTTTAACCTGCATCAAACCCTTTAGTACCGCAAGAGAATGAAGTATCGTTTGATCGGACCTGTCGTTTCTCCATGAACGATCGACCCAAAACGACGTCGAAATGATGTTCCTCTGAGAGGTAGACGGCGTGGGCGGTTGAGACCGTGGATAGTTCGCGTTCGCCTTGGTCATTGATTATGTATAGCCTAATCGGCCAAGACCCGATACTGGAGTATCGGGTGGACGGTGTCAGGGTGTGGCGTTCGGAGAGACGGAGAGGGTTGACGTACTTGACCAATCCACCGTATCCGTAATATCCCAATGACGCGTCCTTAGGTACAAACCCATGTTTCACCGCGAACTTCCTCGACATATACACATGTCGATACCCGTTCTTCAGCAGCATCCTCACGTTGCCCACTGGACCGATACTCCCCGTCACAGTCCTCACACCGTTCTCGCTATGGAACTTATCAAACGTCTTTCGGAACGCGGGTTCTTTGTCTTCCTTGGCCTTTGTCGTCTTCTTGGATCGAGTCGATTTATCGGTACGACCGCTGCGGAGTGAACGGGAGCGCGAGATACCATCTTCGGCAGTGGAAGTGGAGGCTTGATGAGGGAGGAACATGTAGAACGATGGGTTTCGATAGTCGTTCGGTCCGGGTAGTGGTTTGTTGGGGTTGCGTAGGTGGATGGTCGGCACATCCGTTTCGTCTGAGTGATGTGTGGCAGACTTTTGTCTCCACACGAAGATTGTGTAATCTGATTCTGTTCGAGCGCTTTCAGTCCCCCAATCCAGAACACCGAGAACAAAGGAGATCAATACCATCATCTAGTTGCCAAAAGGTATTGTTGAACCTGTACTTGAGCCATCCCGGGACGACTCGTTCGCCGTGGTAGTCAGTATGTGCCTTGCGACTGAGTTTGTCATATAATGCCGCTAGGGACTCCTGAGTGACTGCGGGCAAAGCGGTCCAAGAGTCAGAAAGAGGGCCCGAGGAGATACAAGTGGTGGGGCGTAGTTACTTGAGTGGACGAGTGAGAATGAAGCAGTTGGGGTATGGATGTTCACAACTGGTGGTTCGGCCATGGAGATTATTTGGGGAGGAGGAATGAGGTCACTACGATGAGAGAGGCGTGGGAAGCGTGAGCATTGAGCATGACAACGCTTAGTAAAGGTCCTCAATCGGCTTGGACAGTTTCGCGGCAGAGAGAGTGGGGGGTTCGGGTCCGGTTGGTTCCAAGCTTCGTCTACATATTCCTGCGAACCCCGGCTCCACAACCTGGAAGGACGGAACTTCGGAGGGTGGGTTGTGCACGTGATCCCGGAGACGGACTGCAATCGGGAAACGGATCAAAATAACTTGAAAAAATCGTCGAGCCCTAACGCTCTCGCTCCTTCTTACCACCAACGACCAAGGATCATCTACTTCGTGAGGTCGTATATCTTCAAAATAAACCCCTTCTCTCCCTACTCGTCCACATAAGAATGTCAGATCCTTCTTCCCGTGGCAAGGCTTGGCCTATGGCCCCAGCTCTGTTAAATAACCAGGTACGCCTCTTCGTCATTCGTCCCTCCTTCCGTACGACGGATACCGGACGATATCTTTCTTCTCATACTTCGCCCTCTCAAAACTAGATTCTGGAGCTCGTTAACCAGGCCACCCAATACAAGCAGCTCAAGAAAGGTGCTAATGAGGGTACAGTTTTCTCGTCGCGACACTCCGCTCCTCTGGGCTCACCCTCATAACGCTTTTCCAGCCACGAAAACCCTGAACCGTGGTATTGCCGAGCTCATTATCCTCACCGCCGATACCGAGCCTCTTGAGATTCTCTTGCACCTTCCCCTGCTTTGCGAAGAGAAGGTACTTATCGCTCCTCATTCTGGAGGCGGTTTGGCGCTGACGATCGGATGTACCCTACAGAACGTTCCATACATTTTTGTGGAATCCAAGGCCGCCTTGGGGCGCGCTTGCAATGTCTCTCGGCCCGTCATCGCTGCGAGTGTGACCACTTCCGAGCACCGTGAACTCCAGAGCCAGCTCGAGACGATCAAGAGGGCCATTGACCAGATTATGGTCTAATCGTTCTACCCACCCTTGTAATAACTAGGAATCAGTGTACAGTGCGCAGAAAAGTAAAGGTTCCTCTCAAGTGCTCAGCCAGAAAGAAAGACCGCTCTTTTCTAGTCAGTATGTACACGCAGGCAGCGGCACACCACCGCACATCCTGTGACCAAAATACATGAGCGAGACCGTGGATGTTACAACCCAGTGAAAGGAATTAGACCCAAAACGAAGATTAGGGTAAAGGGTGTCAATCGGCATCAGCCGCCCCTCCACCCCCGCGCAAGACCTGAGGGTCACGAGCCTGGGGCGGTAGGAGCACAACAGGCGAACGTTACTTAGGGATGTTCTCGCGAGCTTGCGCTTTGACACGTTTCCTGTAAGTCAATCTGGTCAGTATGATCGCGGAATATTGCCTAGTTCCGGCCTCACTCGTAGGCGATCTTGTCGTTCCTGCATTGTAATATCTATCACTGAACTCTGCTGATGATTGGATGTTTAGACTTACTTGAACATGGTATACGCGTCGCTCTGAGCGGGGTCGTTCACGTTGGGATCATTCAGTAATTCCTGGATACCCAATAGGATCTAGGCGCTTCCAGTCAGGTCAAGCCACTTGGTTAGGCACACAAGCCGGTACCTGTTTGATCGTGATAGCTGGCTTCCAAGCTTTCTCCTCGTCCAAGATGGACAAACAGACGGTGCCAGATGGATAGACATTCGGATGGAAGAGCGCAGGAGTGAATTTGCCTGTGCCAACAGTGAGCCGTGGAGGAAGGTTCTTCAAACGCGTGGAAGACAAACATTTGGGTGGTTTGGATGGATAATCTACAGCGAGAACACCTCAACGTCAGCACCTCGAGACCGTGATGTGGAGTAAGGGTAGGCGAACCTTCCGGGAAGATCATGCTAAGCTTGTACACACCACCCTCCCAAGCCGTCTGGGTACGTCGTCTCGAGTATCAATTGACTATCCAACGTACGGGGGATAGAAAGGGTGGACGTACGCCTTGTTTCCCTGGGATACCGACCTCCCATTCCATCAAGTTCATAGACCCGTCAGCTGATTTGGTAGGCTTAGCGTAAAACCCCTACTCAACCACCGCACCAAACACACGAGATACGAGCAACCAGAATGCACGAATGAAACCCATCAGTCTCCATGTGTTTCGAGAGGGAATGTGGGAGGAAATCAAGGGTGGAGCAAGGTGAGATCGGACAACTCACGAATGGATGATCTTTCCGCCACTGTTTGCGTTCTTCGGCAAGACGCGTTCTGCAGATTCCGGACATGGTTCACTCTCGAGAAGGTGGTTTGGTGGCGCTGTAGCGAGGGTGTTTAGCGTAGGCGAAGTGGAGGGATGTGGTAGAGGACCAAGGTAGAGACGGAGGGCGCCGCGACCATTCACAACGAGTCCCCGAGATAGACAGATCGCGGACATTTTCTGTTTTACAAAGCCGTTGGCAGATCACGGTGTAGGTGAAAGAGCTATGACATATATTATATACTATTGTGGGATGACAGTCCCCCTTATCTGTTGCCCAAGAAAACAATCGAAGGGAGGTGGCGTCGCCAGGGTTCTCAGCGAATGCGGCCCTGTCAGCGCCTCAACTCCATTTCGGGCACCCGGGACAAGACTATCATGTACGCCAAGATGTGATGAAGACTACCCACTCAGTCCTCCCAGACGTTAACCACTTCGGCCTGGTGCGTCATGACCGCGGCATCTCTCCTGATTGGATTTATTCGAGGGATGACGAACTGGACCATGCGTCGTCAGCGAGGAATTTTAAGAGTACAGAGAAAGTCTCACCTTCTCATCGTATTCGTGCATAACCTCTGCGGCGATAATATCCTTGTCTTTGAGCAACATCTGGAATGCGTTGGTCAAGGTCGACACCTTCGAAGCCAATTTCTGTCAGGGTCATAGAGCGAAAAGCCGCAGATAAATACGCTCACCTGAACCCACACGAGTGGCATGAGCATCAACATCCAAACCCAGTTTGATCCATTCGTCACGGTCCACATTAGAAAGTTCGCCGGAGAGTAAACCAAGAACAGCTCCCTCTCAAAGTCGGCCGGGTGCCAGATCTCTAGTTGTTGGACCCTCGACATCTTTGGAGTGTTCTTTGCTGTACTGGCTGATATATTCAATAGGAACCGCCAGAAGGTCACAAACGCCTTCCATAGGCGGACCAGTAGAGAAGGCGGCGGCGGCGGATCGGCAACTGTCGCGACGAACTTGGCATTAGGAGAGTTGACGAGGATAGATGGTTGAAGGTTGAGATCATAGATACGCGTGCGAGAAAAGAGGTATATGGAGTTCAAGACCGCGACGCTGATCAAGAGGATCTGGGCAGGGAATGTCTGAAAGGCGGATCGCTGATCGTCAGATATTCCCGGGGATGAGAACAGCAGCACAATAGGACGCACCCAATCAAACCAAGACTGCTCATCGGTTTCCATGTACATTTCCTCCCACCCGGTCGCGGACTCTGGGACCTTCCTTATCCGGGAGATGCAAACACACAGGTGGACAAGGTTCAGCAATCCACCGGCGAGTCGGGCAGAAGTTTTCGAAGATGGGAAAGAAAGTGTTTCCGGAAGCATCTCAATCTGGAACATAATCTCAGATGGGAGGTTGGCTGCTCTGTATCTGCATTTAGTAAGGGAGCAAACGTGTGGCGGTGGATGAACTCACTTCTGCCACACTGTCTTCTTCCTGACTGCCCGCTTCGTTGGGGTGGATTTGCTGGGGGTCGGACCGCCACCGCCGTTCCTCAGGGCCTGAAGGCGTCTGTCGACGAAAGGGGAGCCATATGGCGGAGGTTTTCTCTGCCTAGCCGCATCCCAGTCGAAGGGCGTAGAAGAAGAGATGGAGGGGGTCGATGACGGAGGGGTGGAGATTGTATAGGATATCTTTGAGTTTCTGGGGGTGGACGGGGTGAACGCCCCAGTTTGCCTGCGGGTGGATGCTGAGGAGAGGGCAGACATGGCGTGGTGGGTGGGAACGCGGTGTGTCACGCTCACGCTCTGGGATGTGACGGACACGACAGATACACGCCCACTTCGATCGCGTTTGGTTCCGATGCGTCCGTTCTTCGTCTTCTCCGACGCGACGACACAATGTTCGCGCGTCGCGGACACTGTTCGTCGGGGCGGAAACTGAATGGACACGTGGAGGTTAATTATTACATAAATCCAATTAAATAATTGTTGTCTCAATTAGGAAGGTGTGTTTGGCATTATTTGTGTCTGGTTGAGGATTCCGTTTTTAGTTTCAAGTTTTTCGACGGTCCTTCCTCTTCTTCCTCAACCACCACCTCCTCCCTGTATTTCTTCCACTGCGACACATTCTCGTTTTCAACCATTTCTTCCAAAACGCAATCCAGACGCGCCCCCACCTCATCCTTGTCGCCTTCGAATTCGATTAGCGTCAGGATGGCCCAGCCTTCTTCCCACCATCGCTCACATGGGGAACGCTCCGACCGTGAACGCTCTCATCATCATCACCACCGATCCATCTCCTCTACGACCCTCCTCCTCGTCCTCTCTTTAATTCTCGCCGTCCTTGCTGTAATGCTCTCGTTACCCTCTCAGCACTCCTCCGCTGCTACTCCCGCTCCACCAGCCCACGCCGTTCCCAATCCCGAACCAACTGTTAACGAAGGCATTTGGGGATACGTCACTCCCAAGAGGTCTCAAGCTCTCGCCCAGCGCGAACGTGACGTTGCCCAGCGTGAAGCTGAGGTCGCCCGCCGTGAGGCTGAAATTCTCGTTGGCGCTCCTGGCGGTGTCGTTCAGTCTCCCGCTTGCCCCATTTGCGTTCCCAGCACCATCACCGAATTTTCACCAGCCCCTACCGTTGTCAGGGAGGTTGTGAAGGAAGCGGACCTTGCTGTTCCCAGCTGGATGGATAATGCTCGTGCTAGGGCTGAGGATATCTTCGAGCGTGAGCTCAAGATTGCCGAACGCGAACGCGAAATCAGTCGCCGTGAAGAATCGGTGAACCGCCGTGAACATGACGCGTCTCGTCGTGAATCTTGGATCATGGAACAGCTCGCGTAAGCTTAGATTTTCTTCGTTTCTTGGTCGATATATTGACGCACGCCTTTCTCTAGCAACATCGGGGATAGTCCCCATGCTGAGGTTGTAGAGGAAGAGTATGCTTATGAGCAGCCTCCCATTAAGCGTAGACCTCTCAAGGTACCACCTCTCCAACGACCATTCTGAGCGTTTCTCGAGACGAAGGGGGACTACGACAAACACGCCGACGACTATCCACCACTCTTGTATACAGTCAGTTGAATCCCCCACCCCCTCCCTTTCGTGAAAGGCTTGGGGGACATCTTCGCGTGCTATGTCAGCTCCCAGTAGTCCCCCTCGTCTCGCGGCTATTCTGTCCCGGTGATCGATCGTGTCACGGATCTACCATTATATCCCGACCAGATCCCGGATGACGTCGCTTTTAACATTCGTTTAATTTCCTCGTTGATCTCGAATCCACGCTAACATCCTTCCCTTTTATAGCAACAATTCCAGGAACCGCCCATCGTTGTCACTGAAGTAGAGACCGAATACGCCACCAGAACAGTAACCCAGATCGAAACTCAACGTCATACCGTTTACCCCTCACCGGTCCTAGTTGGCGGACCTGCTCCAGCAAATACCCGTATTGCAGCCATCCCTACACCCGTTCAACTCTCTCCCTCTGTCAAGATTAACAGTCCCAAGACGACCTCTATTGATTATGTCGTTGAGGAAACCCCCCTTGCTGCTCCCGCGCAAATAATCGAGGAAGAGATTGAAGAGGACCTCCCGTCTCGAAGGAGGCGAGCCCCCGCTCGTCCCCCCCAGAGATGGTGGGGTTGAGTCTCTAACTTTTGCGTACTCACGAGCGTTCTGTTTGGTGCCGGTTGACCCGGTCGCGGACTCTTCTGTGGACCGTTTCTGTTCCCTCCCTTCCTCACGTATCTCATGTCGGCTGTATCCCTTTCCTCCACTGCTTTTATTTACCCCCTTCCTACGAATAGCGCTACCTCCCCTTTCCTGATACGCTCACGATTTTTCTTCTCCTCACCACGGCGCTGCTTTATCGTCGATCGGTGCCCCTTCCCTCTTGCTTAGGATGTCCTTTGGGACGTGCGATGATTTACCAGATGACCCTACTTACACTTAGCTACTCGAACCGTTGCTCGCAATCCAACATTTGTGTTTACCAACTTGCGATGGAGCGATTCTGTGTTTGGGCGTCAACTAACAGGAACCCAATTAGACGCGTGCTACATAAACCATCTTTACCTTCGTCGCGTTCTTACTCGATTTTGTCACGAGATCGTCGTCCGCCACACTCACCAATCGATTCTGTCGGTGTCATCGACGTCGAAAGCCGGGTTAGATGTCCGGCCCAAAGAATCTCCGGTGTAGGGTAAGTTCTTTCATCCCCTTTTGCGACTAGTTGCCCGCGTCCGATCTCACCGCTGACCACTGGATCCGTTCTCCCTCTCGGCCGTTCACCCTGGCCCGCCCCCCTCCCCCCAAACTGAAACCCCATGCACGGCTATCTACGATCTCCCTCGATTTACGCTCAAATCCGTTCATCCAATTCCAAACATCCAGAACTTCAACGACGAAGGGGTCGGTACATGTGACTCTGGGGAATATTGCCGTTTCGTTCACCCCGGTCCGAGATGGGCGGATGCACGCCCGTACAATAGGAACTCGTTCGGTTTCGACCACATCCCGAAGACGTATTTTGAGGGCGGTGGCGGTGGCGGCGGTGGTGGTCGAGGACGCCCGGGAGGTGGAGGTGGGGGTGGAAAGGGCTCGAATTTAAGGAGATGTCGAGTGAGTCTTTTTGGTTCTCTCCGTGTTTATTCCGGCCGTCTGGACCTCCACCTTGACCATGGCTTTCGCCCTCGGGCGCTTCCGACCTTTGAGGCTGATCGTTCTCACATTTGATCATCTCATTTTCATCTCCATCACGCACTTGCTAATTCACTGTTCTATCATTGTTTCTCCCTCCCTCGTTTTTGGGTTCCGTCCGATATCTCGATTTCCGCCGGCTAGCACTACGAAGCGGACGGAACACCGATAAAAGGCGGCTGCTTCAATCATCCCAAGGGTGAGTGTAGATTCACTCACCCCGACCAGCCAGGTTGGGACACGGCAGCCTCGTCCACAGACAGCTTCTCGCGACCCAAAAATTCCTTCGGACCAGGCACTAGCTCGAATTCCCTACCCTCTGGTCCCAGTCGAAAAGGCTCTACTCAGAGTTTCGGTCGAGCGAGTGTGGATGCAACGGCCGACACTGGGTGGGGATCCGGATTTGGGACGACTGACACGCACCAGTCTCCCGAGCCGATCACTCCGACCCTTGGCTGGGGTCAGAGTAGCGGTAACGAACCTCAACAGTCCGCCGAAGAAACCTCTGGTAGTGGTGGATGGGGTAGCGGGTGGGGTGGGGGAGATACGAATCATGGGTGGGGAGCCGGCGAAACCACCACCGCCAGTAGTGGGTGGGGAGAGACCACTACCGCCAGTAGTGGGTGGGGAGGTGGAGAGACTAGTGGTGGAGGATGGGGGAACGGAGGGGGCTGGGGCTCGTCTGTTGAGGGCACTAGTTCCGGAGGTGGTGGATGGGGCTCAAGCGGTGGTGGAGGATGGGGTTCCTCCAGCAAGAAGAACGACACCGCTGCTACAACCAAGCCGATTGCGCAGGAGAAGACCATTGATGCGAACCCTCCAGCTCCGGCCTCATCAGATACTGCCTGGGGTCAGACGAGTACCACGTGGGGCTCACCCACCGTCACTCGGGACGCGTCTGCCAATGCCTGGGGTTCGACTGACAACGCTTGGGGTTCGTCTACTTGGGGTTCCTCAAATGAGACCGTACAGGGCGAACCCACAGGTGGCGCTGGCCCCGACAAAGGGAAGGGGAAGGAAAAGGATAGCAGTGTTCAGAGCGGCGGCTGGTCGAGTCGGCGCGAAACCTCGAACTCCGAGAATACCACCAGCTTGGCCTCGTCTGGGGGAGGGGGCTGGGGAGGAGGAGGAGGAGGAGGATGGGGAAACTCTACCCCGTCTATCCCTGCAACTGCCAATATCACCCAAGGTATGGATTCCGAAACTTATCAGTCGCGTTTCTTATCCCATCACAATCACGCTCGAACGGTCCGCTCACGTAAATTTGGTTTTGGTCCCTTAGATTCTACCCCCGCCACTGTTCGTCTTGATGCTGCGCCAGCGGCTATGGACGTCGACGAGGGCGAACCGAATTTCGAGGGGAAGGCGATCATGACCGCCCTCGAGAAAGCGGTTCACAAACGTCGAAACAAGCGCAAGAGAAGCCATGAGGATATAAGGCTTTCCCCGCGATACTACCGTCACATGCTCGCCCCCCAGCGCACTGCAGGGTCCGGAGTTGACGGCGATGGCGACGCAGTGATGGGTGGGACGACCAACCAGCCCGCCCGCGAAGACTCTCTGGAAGCTGGGGAGATCGATGAGGTTCCTCCCACCACCAACTACGACATGGACGTTCTCACACGTGAACCGAAGACCTCTCGAGAGAAGACCGCGTTCGCGAAACATCTACTCCAGTAAGCGTATAGTCGGAATACTATCTTGCGCGTGTCGTTTAACAGATCGTTCGCCCACAGTATCTTCACGGAGGCAGCAGTCGCGGAGGATCGGAGTAGAAGAGCGGAGAAGAGATATGAAGACTACAAAAAGTCGCAAGAAGCTCGCATGTACAATCACCCTGGCCACGACGCGCGACTGGTGCTCGTAGGAAAGCTGCAGGCACTTCGCACGGCATCGAATGAGGAGAGTGAACGTCTAGCACGTATCATGGTGGACCTGGAGTCCCTACCATCTCACAACCTATTCGACGTTGTCGCCTACAACGAACACAATCATCTGACTAAGGAAGTAGAAGCGGAAGAGAAGAGAAAGGCCGCTGTCGAAGAGGTGGTGAAGAGGTGGAACGAGAAGCACGAACTTGTTGATCGGAACCTGATCGCCATTCAGGCTCGGATTGACGAGCTGGCTAAGGAGAAGCTGGCGAGAGAGGTTCACCGCGACCTTCCCCCTCCAGAGGATAAAAACAAGATGGCCGTGGAGGAGGCCGAAACTGCGCATCGCGCCAACATGGAACGAGTCGCCCTTGTTGAGGTTTGCATCTATTTGGGTTCATCGGTGTTTGCTGTGTGTTTTACCAAACGCTCTTATTCTCGTGTAGGGTTCCATCCAAACGATCACCCTTGCGGAGTCGGCCCCCTACAGGGATGGACCGGTCCAGACTCTTGAGGAATCACTCCTGGTCATGAACGACCAAGATCTTCAACTCCGAGAGTTCGCTGAGGGTATCGCGGACCTCATCAAACAGGTTCCTACAATACGGGACGAGACCGCCGCCATCAGAACTGGGAACGAGGAACGTAAACTGGCGGAAGAAGCGGTAAGCGTGTTTTTCGTAGGTACCCGTCTTGTGCTAAGATCTATTCTACTAGCGCGAGCAGAGTATGAAAGCGCTCGACCAGCGCCTGGCGACTTCCTCCGCACAGCTTGAAACCCTCAATGAGTGGGTTACAGGATTGGTTGTTGGACTACAGCAACAAGTCACAATGGAGAACGTCAAGACTGCCATTCGACCCGCTCTACGGGAGCAAACCCGCGTCGTGATACAGGATGTTCACGAATATGTCGAGCGCGGATTAACCGTTATGCGCGAGCTGACTCGACAGGAACAAGCTCAGTTAGAGGCGCAGATTTACCCGAGACTTGTCGGGACTCAGCGGCTGTTCGAAGCTGTGGGGTGTTATCTACGATCGGTCAATGCAGAGTTGGCCTCGGTTTCGGACAGGGACAGTGACGGGAACGAACGCATGTAGCCGACGATCACGCGCTTGCTCATCTCCTCTCCGTTCATGATTTTTCTCATTGTTTTCCGTTCTCTCCTAGCGCTGACGTCTCCGTGGCATTTCAATACCTAATATCCCACCAGTTGCATTTATTCCACCGTGTATCCATTTTTTTTCTCGCGTTCCCATCATCCCGGGTCGAGCCTTCCACTTTTGCTTTTTGTATTCTGCTCCCGATCATTGCTACCCATTGTACTTCCAAAACTTCATAAGTCACGACCTAATCTCCCCGCCAAGCGGCCACCCTGTAGATATCGGAATCGTATCTCGTCCTCAACCCGCTTTTCCATGTCAGCGAGAGGTGTGAAGAAAGTCAAGTGCAATGTAGGTCATGGTTGGTCAGGGTCACCGGCTTTCCAGGCTGATGAGTTTGTTGTGTGGATCCTAGTTTTACGATTCGGAAACTGGAGTCCCAAAATCGGTACCGTGTCCACGAAGTTCGAAAATATGTTGGTTCATCCACCCGAATGAACCAGAGTGGCATGCGAGAGGGGGTGGACTGAAGACGCCAACATCGCCTAGGAGACACGGTGCAAATCGGAGAAGGAATTCGAGCTCGAGTAGGGGAAGAGTGAGGAGCAGGAGCAGGAGCAGGAGTAGGGATAGGAGAAGAAGAAGAACCAGGAGTAGGAGCAGAAGCAGAAGTCGAACCAGAACCGGTGGAAGTTTCGTGAGTCCCACTCGAAGGCGACCGAGACCCTCATCACCTCCCCCACGTCGACCACTCCACGAAAGGATCCAGCGTTCATACTCCCCTCGTCCACGCCCCAACTCACGACCGCGAAGCTACTCTCCCGTTCGCCGTCACCGGTCTGATCGACGACCGCGAACACCGACCCCGATCTCGTCATCATCTCGTACCCCTCCTCCCAAGTACACCAAGCCGGATCGCTCACCTCCAAGGGTCAAGCTCGAACCTTCGACCGAAACCGTTCCGACCTCCTTCTCAAATCCCGTTCATCCGGCACCAACTGAAGACGCGAACGCGAGCTTAGGCGGTGATCAATCACCCGTTCCACCTCGAGGACCCGTCGATCAACCGTGTCATCAACCGCTCTCTTTGGATTTGTCTTTCGAAGAGCGTGCCACTGCCACATCTACATCTCCTCAACCTTGGTCGCCTCAGGAATCGCCCCTTTCACCCATTTTCGCTCCAGAAACACCCATCGTTCCAGGTTTCCCTACCCCCGCCGAGCTCACCCAACCACAGATCACCGCTATATCCGAACTCCAGAAGTCACTGGAATCAGTCATCAAACCCTCCAGTCAAGATATGAAACCACCTTCTACTCCACCTGTTGGGGGCTCTTCGACTCCTCGTCCTGCGACTTGGCCGGAAGGGGATAAAGCCGAGGTTTGGAGTATGCGAGTGAAGTGTGTTGGATTCGCTGGTTTCGTAAAAGAGGTCACACGCGTGCTCACACTTTCTTTGAAAACTTTTCGTATAGGTTGTGGGCCGACCTAATGAAGGCCAAGTCCGAAGCTATGGAGTGGGAAGGGGAGATTAAAGTGGCTCAATCTCTCAAGAACCGCCTCAATTTCGACACCTTCTCCCCAGAGGTTCAGACCCAAATCAATGCCAGAATCATACGCGCCACAAATAACCTCGTCCAACATCAACTCGCGTTCGAGGCCCTCGTCTCGCAGTCCATCGCACTCGATCAAAGGGTGTCCAAAGCCAACGCCGTTCTGAAACCCAGCCCCGCCGTACCCGACCCCCGGGCGGCTACTCCCCGTGAAATCGAATGGATGCAGGAACGGATTCAAGTCGCAACGACCAGGATGGACGAGCTTGAGAAGAAGTTGGCTTTGCAGGACCAATTGCTGGAACGGCTGAAGGCAGAACAAGAGGCTGTCGCGGCTCTTCCACCGGTTCCTCCCCGGTCACCAATGGAAGTCGACGATGGAGACGGTGTTCTCGATTCAGCCCCTTCGTTGAAGAGGAAGAGGGGAAATGACGATGAACCACGACCATCGTCACGGCGTAGGTCCCTCGCAAGGAGTGTCGCCGACCTCCAAGAGGCAAACGAAGCACTTGTTGATCGGATCGCGGAGGCCGAAGGCACGATCGAGGGGCTACTCAACGACGTCGTGGAGGATCCCGAAGGCGAAGAATCGTCTCGAGCCTCTCGGCTGAAGGAGATATTTCAGGATTATCAAACGTTCATTGAGAGCGCAAAGACGTCCGTCGAGGTTACGGAGGGCAACTCGCGGCTCGTTGAGGCTCTCAAGCGAGAAGCGGAACGGGCCATCGCCAATTGGAACGAAGCGTATCAGGAGTTCGAAACAGCAAAGAACGAAGCGAATGAGATTCAGGCCAGGGAAAAGCAGGTGCGATTCCCATCTTATTCCTCAGAACCCCTGAAATGCGCTTACGATACCAAACAGCGAGAGGAAGAGATTGAGAGGAAACAGGCGGAAATCGTCTCAATGCAACGACAATTCGAGGCAGTCAATTCCACCGTCCAGGCTTTCGTTGAGCAGCAGAGCGCGCAACCTGCAGGAGCCCTGACGCTGGAGCAAGTCATCGAGGCGTTGAAGCCCATCCTTGCAGAAGAGATGCGGGAAGCCACCCGTCCCCTACTTTCACGCAAACACGAGGAGTTGCAACGGATGCTGACAGACCATATAGAGGCGGTCCGAGTCAGTATCTACGAACCATTAACTCTGTCCGAGCAGGTGGCACGAACAATGGTGACTTGGTTAGAGGCAGAGTTTGGGTTTGGCGCGACGAAGCGCTAAGTGTTTTTCGGAGGATTTTTGTTGTTCTTTCTTGCTCTGTACAATACTCTTACCCTATCGACCACTACCTATAGTCTTTTGTTGCATGCTGCATGTAATTGCGCGTCGTATGTTCTCTTGTTGAAATGTATGGTGCGAGCTGAGGGTTAAAAAGAACACTGTGGACCCTCCGAGAATCGAACTCGGGACCCTTGCATAACGGGAGTTAACCTCATAAGTACAAAGCTCTACCGATTGAGCTAAGGGTCCGGCATCGGAATTTCGACCCTTTGCCATTACAATCGTATGGATGCTATTTCGGTACAAACACCATGGGTACCTCCAATGATACTCCAGGAGTCGTGGTCGGCATGACCGGGATGCGAGGTGGAGGTTGGAATGCCCGGTGAGGTGATGGCAATGCCACGGCGGGGGCTCCCAGGTGGACCGCTGAAACGAGCAGCGCAGTGGTTGTGAAGCGGTTGGTCATCCAGTAGGTATTTCCGGCATGGTATGTGATTATGATGAGGATGAGCCGAAAACAACGACTGGCACTTTTGGGTTGGTCGGAGAATGTTGTGAGTACAAATGCATTGCAGCTCCAGAGGTTGAGCGTTGGGTAATATGCACGCATGCTGGTGACTACTCAAGCACTCGCGCGAGTCTCCAATTTACCCAACCTGCCCCAGACGAGTGCCCGCAGATTCCGGAAACCTCGGTTGTGGGTCCTGCGGTAGGGCTAGGGGCCGTGTTGATGTCCTCAAGGGTATCTCCGTTTGACACCCGAAAGGCGAGGCGGGGTATGAAATACTTTTTTGTGGGGACGACCACGAGTCGGCGACTGACCGAGGAAGGCCGTAATCGCTCGAGAACCTCGGCTGGAATCGCGTTTGGGTCGAGGGACAGCACAAACCGGTTGTCGTAGAGGACTTCGACGGGATTTGTAGAGGATTTTTTGTCAAGGATGAGAGATGTGATGTCGATCTCTAATCCTGAGACACCATTCGCCGATCTGTAAGGAGGCAATCGGGAGGCAAGCCAAGCTTCAGTCCATCCGTCCGTCGCAGAAACAGGCTTCTCGTGCTTGAGTTGACCGTCTGGTCGAACGTACACTGGGGTCCACAGGACATGGGATCCAGCGGAGAAAGCAAGCCTCTTGGGGGCATCATCGGAGGGGTTGTCAAAGAGGGAGGCAGCTATCCGGTCCAAGCCAGCGGATTTTCGGAACGCTTCTGCAGTGCGTGATCCCCAGGGATGAGGGGACACGAACCTCAGAATCTGTATGATCATGGATCGCTGAATGAGCGGATCCGTAATTTGGGAGAGTTTGTCTTGGGGAAGGAGGACGGTGGAAGGGGGTGACGGAACTGTGCAATTGCAAAGGGAGGCGCGGGCTGAGTCACAGAGAGAGGTTAGGAGGGGTGAGGTAAGAACAGTGGGTGCTGACCTTCAGCCTCTATACTCCGGACCTTCGAAGCGCAGTCACTCGCCAGCCCTCGAATGGATTCAATTCCGTCGGACAACACGAGCGAGGTCCCGAGGCGTTCAGCATTTGCGACCGCTTTCTGCAGCGTTTGGTCGCGATGTATGTCCTGGTTCCGCATCAGTACCGGGAAGGACACCCAGTTTAGGCGAAAGACTCACGACCGATATATCGCCCCCACCCAGAGCATGCCTCACTGCGTTCCTTAATGTGATCTCAGGCTGGAAGTTTGTTTCATCGGTCACGTAGTCCAACCCGTGCTCATCACACGTCGCAAGCAGTCGATCCTGTGTGCCCGGAATCGTTTGGTGCGTGTCGGGAGGTCACGATGAACAACTAACCTTCGGAACACCAAGTAGCGGTCGAACTACCCACCGCCGCATCCCATCAATCCCGTACCAGCCCATCTGACCCGGTGACCCGTCGCCCATTCCAAACCGCCGGACAGGTTTCATACCGCCAAGTCCAAGATATCCCGTACCGCTTGCAAGTCTCATCAAGAATGTCTCCAACTGGTCATCTGCATGGTGACCAAACGCCACCACGTCTGCGCCGTGCTGGCGCATTCCGGAAAGGAGGAGCGTATACCTCGCGTCTCGTGCGATGTGTTCAATGGGCTGGCCAGGGGAAGGCTTGGCCGAGTACGGAGAAGAACCCCATGGGATCCGTAGGGTTTCGTGCGGGATCCCGAGACGGTGAGCGATTTTGGAGGTCTCAAGAGACATTTCGGAGGAACAAGATTGGAATTGGTGATCCACGTTCAGCGATATCAATTCCCCGAACCACCCCTCGCCCTGAGTTGCATTTTTTGTTTCGCGTAATGTATCGTTCAAGAGGAATGAAAGACACGTAGAATCCGGTCCACCAGAGTTGGCAATGGCTAGGAAGAGTATTGTCAGCATCGTCGTTGATTGGGCATGCCGTATTCGTACCGAGCTTTTTGGGCCAGCCAGTGAGAGGTTTACACCTCTGGAGCATAGGAATAAACTCGCATGTTGTGATAGGCTTGACCAGTACCATCCACTCCCTTCGAGCACGCGCTACGATCCTGGAGTCTTAGGGCCTGGTCAGTTATGCGGGTCTCAAAACCTGTGGGGGTGGTTTTCACCTGGCAAGGTCCGACGTCACACCCGTGTCACACCTGTGGACTTGGAGAAAGGATGTATTCGTTCCCCTGGCTCGCATGCTGATTTGCAACCCTGCTGTCATAGTGAGGGTTGCATTGAACAGGTATAAGACCGGTTAAGAGGCAAGCGGTTCACGTTGTCAAAGAGAAAGAGCGGTCGCGTTCCGGACTGGCGTAGCAAGTTGACCAGTGCGCCATCCTCCCCGCGCGGCTTTCCTGCAGGTAGCTCGGATCCAACTTGTTTATGCCTTCAACTACTGCCATGATAGGTCGGATACTGGTGTAGATTTGGTGGATAGAATTATAGCAGACCACGAAACACTGGTATACAAAGTAATATTTCCTGCTGCCATCCGAGCGTGACAAAGGCCGAGACCCCCGAAAAAGTTTCCACCGGACTGACCAGCACATCGGTTAAAAGCCCTGCCAGTGTAGATCTTACAAATCCGCAGGGCGTGGGTTTTAGAAACACACGGAACTGATCAGGCCGTTAGTCGATCCGAGTCCCCAAGTCGCCCCTGTCTGCGGCGGCACCGACGATTCCCGATCGGGTCCGGTCAGGGGTAAGATGGTAGCCCCTTTCTGGCTGTGTGGTTCGGTATTGTGTTCTGTCTTGACCGTTCCCCCCACCACGAGCCGTACGTGGACTCAGAAAACTCGCTCTGCAAAGCTGTGTTGCGCGGTCCTGGCCCTAACGTTTCCCGCTCTGTGTTTTGACTTCTTCATCCCGTGTAAAGCGACTGGATATGATGGCACACAATGACCACACTAGGTATGTGTATACTGCGGCTTCCAGACACTGCACCTGATACCGAGCTGATGCTGAAACTAGAGACAATGAGGACAACGGTCCAACCGTTTCGAAGGCGCGCCAAAATCAAAGCACCCATCGTGTGTATCTGGGACTTATTGTTGTTTTTGTAGGTCACTGCAATGGCGAGCGCACTGGAGATAGGGGCGTTGCCGAAAATCCCCTCCCCTGAGGCGGTTCCGCACCCCATACACCGACTGCCGGAGGACATCTTCGTCCTGATCCCCTGCTTTTTTGAAAGCGAAAACGGGGCCCGCAATAGATTCCCCATGAACAAACCCCTCATCTCGATGACACACGTCTGTCACTCGTGGAGGAACGCGCTGCTCTCCACCCCGAGTCTTTGGACGCAGATTAATTTCTCCATCTCCGAGTCAAAACTAGCAGAGTGTTTCCTTGCCAGGTCCGGCCAGGATCAACTCCTCGATGTCTACCATTTCATCGACACGGCAGATGACATGGAGCCCTTCCTCCAAGTCACGCTCTGCAACATCCATCGCATCCGGCGGCTGGAGATAGATTGCTACCACGAGCACATTCAAGATACCTTGGCACAACTCACGAAACCGGCACCAGAGCTGACACACCTCAAGATCTCGAATGGCATCAATATCAGGGAGGACACCGGTTTTACAGTGGGGGACACGAAACTCCCTAACACCATTTTCGGAGGTCGATACCCGAAACTCGCTGCTCTCTCGTTGCAATATGTTTTCCTGGACCTTCATAATATCAACCTCCCCTCCCTAACGCGGTTTAGCTTCACAACAGGAGTCAGCGTATCTGTTCAGGACTTGAAATCCTTCTTTCGGCGATATCCTTCACTTGAATTTGTTGAAATTCACCTCTCCGATATTCCCAGGCAATCCGTGCCTCCTCCCGAAGACCGGGTTCGCCTCGCCGTCTTGAAGGAACTCAGACTTGGCCCCGCAACCTGCATCAATGGCCTTATCAATCATCTCACCCTCCCAATGTGCTCAGAGGTGATACTGGATGGAGTATTCACGGGGAAGGAATTTGATACCTTTGGGCCTACTGCGCAAATCCTCCCATCATCAATCGACCACCTCCCCGTGACGAGAGGAATCACAAAAGCGGTCGCAATGCCAGCTTCGTGTATTCTCTCAGGGCCGAATGGGAACCTCAAGTTCTCGTGCCCCGGGGCTCGTAGAAAATTTGACGCAGAATTCTTTACCTCGTTCTCCCCAATATCTGCCTTGGACATCAAAGAACTCTGGGTTGGGCAGAAAACCACGCGTCCCTACACCGAGACCAGGGTTTGGAACCCAACTGCTGCTGAGATTTCTGGCGCGTTTGGGGTGCTGACGAAGGTGGAGGACCTAACCATTGTTGGCGGTAAAATAGGGCCGTTTTTCTCGGCGCTTGTGGCGGCGGCGGACGATCGTGTTCCCCTTCCCAGGTTACGGAAGCTAACGGTCTTTGTTGGAAAGTATCCGTTTGTCGTCTCGGTGCTTATCCAATGCGCCAAGACAAGGAAGAAGCATTCCCGGCCACTTGGGGAGGTGACCATCGTTGTCGAGAAGTCGAAAGCAGAATTTGCCGAGGGGGCGGTGGAATCGTTGAAGGAGTTTGTGGGGGAGTCGAAGTACCGCGTCGGTACGATCCCCAGGTTGTCTTGGGTGGGTAAAAACAGAGAACCGTGGTAAACGAAGACCTTGCTTCGTTAGTTTCAGTTGTACTTTTCCTCGATCCGTTTGCCGCGAAACCTATTCTTTTTACATTGCCCACCGATCTGTGAAGGATGATAGAAGACCATCCGTGTTTGTCTGCGTCGTGTTTACATATTGTCGCACGATGGTTCGCCTGGAGATGGGAGTAAGCCGTTGGGACGGGCGCGAATACTACAATGAAGTTGAGAGTTGAGGCGTAGAGGTAACTCCAGCGTTGTACGAGCCCGAAGCAGGCTGGATTGCAGTCTTTCCCGGTCCCAATAATTTAGCCGGTGGGCTGAGTTTCAGACGAAATGGCTCCAGCGTTGTGATTCCAGATGCGCGGTTTGGAGACAATATCCGCAACCCAACGCAACAGACGGGATCCTGACAACTCCCTTATAAGAGTTTGCTATTCATCTGGACTCATTTGTACACGTTATACATCCTA
>Ga0307511_10001566_pt1 | contig 24271 bp, 17 predicted proteins | sample 13_EM_MG_FD_200266 | JGI IMG/M metagenome (GOLD analysis project Ga0307511, IMG submission 200266) | Populus trichocarpa ectomycorrhiza microbial communities from riparian zone in the Pacific Northwest, United States - 13_EM | ecosystem: Host-associated > Plants > Roots > Unclassified | place... | reverse complement strand
CCGGGCAGGATGCCCTGCAGGCGCTGCAGCAGGTAAAGGAAGAGGACGCCCACCGCCGAGAAGGCGAGCACGCCGCGCAGATACGCGGGCCAGCGCATCTCGGTGTTCGGGTCGGCACCGATGCCCTTGTAGATCCACTTCTCGACGCGCCAGTGCTTGTCGGAGGAGTAGACCTTGGCCATGTAGTTGCCGAGGGGGATGTAGGCGAGAGCCAGTGCGCCTATGAGAGCGAGCAGCTGGAGGAAGCCTGCGAGTACAGGACCCATGTCGTGGCTCAGAACCTCTCCGGGAAGATCAGGGCGAGGACGAGATAGCCCAGCAGGGCGACGGCCACGACGAGGCCGACGATGTTCTCGGCGGTCACAGCTTCGTCACCCCCTTGGCGACGAGGGCCACCAACGCGAACACCGCGATCGTGGTGACGACGAAGGCCAGATCGGCCATCGCGAGCTCCTAGAGGAGGTTCTGGAATCCGCAGCGAATCGTGCGCGAGCGGATCGGACGAATAGAGGAAACCCCGTCTCTGGCCGGAATCGAGTGCCGTTGACGGGTCCCTTACGGCGTGTCGTACACCTTTGACGGAACTCTTACGGCACCTGCGCCGACCTGTGGCAAGGGGCCGCTGTCGGGCGCGTCGGGGTGCGTCAGGGTGCTTCAGAACAACCGGAAGCGCAGCCGGCAGATCACGGCGTCGGTTTCCCGCCGTACCGCGTGTGCGACGACGGCGCCGCGCTGGTTCTGCAGCAGCCGCTGCCACAGCCGCTCCGGCTCCAGTTCCGGGATCAGGACGGTGACCCGGGTGGCCGGCTCCGACGCCGTCACCTCGCGGACGTACGCAGCGATCGGTCGGCCGAGGGTGCGACGCTCGCACGTCAGCCGGACCAGCGGGACGCCCGGGTCCCACTCGGCCCACGCGCGCTCCAGGGCGTGCATCTGGGCCCGGTCCTCGGGGTCGGGGTAGCAGACGGTGACCGCACGGACCTCGTCGCCGAGGGACGTGGCGGCGGTCAGTGCCTCCGAGGTGAGGCGGGACAGCGAGGAGACCGGCACGATCACCACCGAGCGGTCGCGGTGGGGGTGCTCGGGGATGCTGCCGAGACCGAGCCGTTCGCCGATCCGGCGGTAGGCGCGGTGGACGGTCTCGAAGGCGAGCACCAGCAGGGGCAGCGCGATCACGATCAGCCAGGCGCCCTCCTCGAACTTCGACGCCGTGACGACGACGGTCGCGATGCCGGTGAGGAGCGCGCCGAACCCGTTGAGCAGCGCTTTGCCCTTCCAGCCGGGCCCACGCTCCAACCGCCAGTGCCGGACCATGCCCACCTGAGCGACCGTGAAGCCGACGAAGACACCGATCGCGAAGAGCGGCACCAGGGTGTTGGTGTCGCCGCCAGAGAACACCAACAGCGCGGCCGAGACCACGGCCAGGGCGAGGACGCCGTGCCGGTGGACCTGGCGGTCGGCCTTCAGCGCGAACACGTGCGGCACGTAGTTGTCGCGGGCCAGCAGCTTCAGCAGCACCGGCAGCCCGCCGAACGACGTGTTCGCGGACAGGGCGAGCAGGATCATCGTCGCGAACTGGATGACGTAGAAAGCCCAGTTGTGGCCGAGCGAGGCGTCCGCGAGCTGGGCGAGGACGGTGACTCCCTGGACCGGCTGGAGGTGGAAGCGGGAGATCAGCACCGACAGGCCGATCAGCATCACGCCGAGCACCGCGCCGAGGGCGACCTCCGCCCTCTGGGCCCGTTTGACGCGCGGGCGGCGGAAGGACGGCACGGCGTTGGCGATGGCCTCCACTCCGGTCAGTGCGGCGCAACCTGAGGCGAAAGCTTTCAGCAACAGCAGTGCGCCCACCGTGGAGGCGTTGTCCGCGAGTGCCGAGGCGTGTCCCGCCGCGGTGGCGGTGCTCACCGGCGCGGACCGGAACAGGCCGACCGCGATGAGCACGAAGATGGAGCCGACGAAGACCACCGTCGGCACGATGAACGCCCTCGCCGACTCCACGATGCCCCGCAGGTTCACACCGGTGATCAGGGCGAGCACCGCCAGGCAGAGCCACAGCCGGTCGTCGTAGAGGGACGGGAAGGCCGAGGTCAGGGCGGCTACGCCGGCCGTGACGGCGACAGCCACGTTGAGGACGTAGTCCAGGACGAGGGAGGCCGCCGCGACCAAACTCGTACGGGCGCCCAGGTGCGTCTTCGCGACGGCGTACGACCCGCCGCCGTCCGGGAAGGCCGCGATCACCTGGCGGTACGAGGCGACCAGCACCGCCAGCAGGCCCGCGATGGCCAGTGTCACCGGGAGCGTGAAGCCGAGTCCGTGCCCACCCGCGGCGGCCAGGACGAGGACGATCGCCTCGGGGCCGTACGCCACCGACGCCATGGCGTCCAGCGACAGCGCGGCGAGGCCGGTGAGCGTGGTCAGGCGATGACGTTCGCCGGTATCCGGCGGTTCCTCACCGGCGGGGACGGCGTCCGGCTCGGTCGTCAGGACGGACATGGGTGCGTGCTCCTTCTTCCAGGGCCACGCACAGGGGCTGAGGAGTGCGCGGTGCACTCCAGGTTCTGTCCGAATCCCGTCGCTTCCGACTGGTCCTTGCGGCATCTTCGCGCTGAAGAGCCAGACCCTGACGCGATCTTGACGGCCGTGTGATCCAGGCGACTGTCGTTCCGTCGCCCGGGACTGCCGTACACCGCAGCCAGGGCGTCAAGAAGCGGCGGATATTCGTCAGAGGCGCATCAAAGTGTGCCGACCGGGTTCTCCGGATCTCTACCGTCACCGGTATGGGACGCCGCGAGGACGCGCGACACGAACCAGTCGACGCACACGGAGAGAAGCCCGGTGGGGCAACCAACGGCCTCCAGTGGGCGCAGGAGTTGCGGAGTTCCGTCCGCTGCGCGGGCGCCCTGCTCGTCCTGCTCCTCCTGATCGACTCGGGTTCCGGGCGGCTCGATCCGTGGCGTGCCGCGCTGTGGCTGGGCCTGGCAGGGCTGCTGTTCGTCGCGTTGTATCCCGCCCGGGTCTCCGCCGGCGAGGGCTGGCTGTCCTCGCGTCGGATACTGCGGGAGCACCGGGTCCGTACGGATGCGCTGGTATCCGTCCGCTGCCTGGACGGCGTCTCGCAACGGCTCCTGCTGCGGGACGCGTTCGGTGGACGCGTCGAGATCGACCCGGACGTCCTCGTGACCAATCCCCAGCTGTGGTACCGCCTCGACAAGGACGCACGGAAGTCGGCGGTGGTCGGCACGCTGGTGTGCGGCGAGACCGCGCTGCGCCGTGTCTCGGAGCGCGTCGACCGCGACACCGCTGAGTCCGTGTTCAGGGTCTCCGGCCTGGAGTGACCACCGCTGTCAGCCCTCCCGCACCGGCCCCGCCGTGTCCAGCGCCGCACCCGTCTGGTCGGCCAGGGTGACTGCCACCAGGCGTGCCTGGAGCAGGGGTACGGGGCCCGGGCCGGGGGTCAGCATGAAGCGGCCGAGGTAGTGGCCGTTGCCGTAGGTCCGCAGCTCGATCTCGTCCTGCGGCCAGGTGCTCACCCCCGTCACGCTGCCGTCCTTCAGCAGCCGGGGCGGGTGGCCGATGAGGGTGCCGTACTCGAAGCGGCAGGCGCTCAGGCCGAGGAGGTCGGTGAGTTCCCGGCGGACGTGGTCGACCACGGTGTCCGCGGAGTTGGCCGACTGGGCGAGGGCGGCCGTGCGGTGGATCCGGGACAGGTGATCCGCGTCGGTCACCGTGATGACCTCCAAGTGGCGTGCCCGAGCCGCCAGTTGGGACACGATGACGCCGACGAGCAACAGGAGCACGGCCGTTTCGACGTCGGCGGACGCGGTGATGTCGAACGTCTCGTACGGCCGGGTGAGGAAGAAGTCGAACCAGGCCGCCGCGGAGAGCGCCGCGAGCGCACCCGCCGTACGGCTCCCCAGCGCGGCGACCGCGACGACCACCACGACGAGGATGAGGGCGGCGTTGGTGTGGGACAGGTCCGTGCGGAACGGGACCAGGGCGAGGGCCACCAGAAACGGAGCGGCCAGGCCCGCCGTCAGGGCGAGCCGGTCCCGCAGTGACCAGGCACCCGCCGACGCTACGCGCGATCCCTGCGTGCGGTGCGACAACCGCCATGTGCCGGTCTCGGTGCTCATCAGACACCTCCTACGCTCTGCGCACCACGGGAGTGCGGGTACTCCGACGATTCGGCCTGTTCAATTTGTTCGGCCTGTTCGGCCTGTTCGGTCTGTTCGGCGAAGGGCAGCGACACGACCATGGTGAGGCCGCCGCCCGGGGTGTCCTCGGGGGTGAGGGTGCCGTTCATCGCCTCGGTCAGACCACGGGCGAGGGCCAGCCCGAGGCCGAGCCCGGTGGTGTTGTCCGTGTCGCCGAGCCGCTGGAACGGCTCGAAGAGCCGCTCCCGGCTGTCGGCGGGAAGGCCGGGCCCCCGGTCGATGACACGCAATTCGACCCGGCCGGCCAGTGCGCTGGCGGTCACCAGCGCCTTCTGCCCCTCAGGGGTGTGGCGGGCGGCGTTTCCGACCAGGTTGGCGATCACGCGCTCCAGCAAGGGCGGATCGGCCTGCACTGCGGGAATCCCCTGGGTGTCCGTCACTTCGACGCCGGTGGTGTCCGCGAGCGCCATGGGGAGCACCTCCTCAAGCGTGGTGGCGCGGAGGTTCAGGGTGAGGACTCCGGCCTCCAGGCGGCTGAGGTCGAGGAGGTTCTCCACCAGCCGGTTGAGTTTGGCCATGGACTCGTCGGCGGTGGCGAGGAGTTCCTCGCGGTCCTCGGCGGAGAACTCGACGTCCCGGCTGCGCAACGAGGTGACCGCGGCCCAGCCCGCCGCTAGCGGGGTCCGTAGGTCGTGGCCGACGGCCCGCAGCAGCGCCGTACGCATCCGGTCAGCGGCTTTGACCGGTTCGATCTCGGCGGCGGCCTCGGCGAGCCGGGCCCGTTCCACTGCCGCTCCGACATGCGCGGCGAAGGCGGCAAGCACCCTTCGCTCGGAGGACGACAGAGTGCGGCCGGCCAGGACGAGATACGCGTCGGGACCTGCCGGCACGGCCGTCACGCCGTTGGCATCGGGCGGCTCGTCCACGAGTTCCGCCGACTCCATGCCGAAGGTCTCCCGGGTACGTTCCAGCAGCGCCGGAATGGTCGCACCGCCCCGCACGATGCTGCCCGCGAGGGACGACATCGTCTCCGCCTCGGCAGTGGCACGCGCCGAGCGCCGGGAGAGCCGTAGCGAACGGTCGACGACGGCGGCCACGGTCGCCGCCACCACCGTAAACACCCCCAATGCCAACAGGGCGTTGGGGTCGTCCAGCGTGAACTGCCCGATGGGCGGGATGAACCAGTAGTTGAGCAGCAGCGAGGCCGTCACCGACGCGATGACCGCCGAGGCCACGCCGCCTATGCAGGCCACCCCGACCACGGCGAGCAGGAACAGCAGGGCCTCGCTGGTGAGATTGACCGTGCCGCGCACCTGGGCGAGACAGACGGTGAGCAGCACCGGCAGCACAAGTCCCGCCACAGGACCGGCGATCAGCCGTGCTGTCGACAGCGTGCGGCGACGGGAGGGCAGGAGGGTGCCGCGTCCGGCCCGTTCGTGCGTGACCCGGTGCACGTCGATGTCGCCGGACAGCTCCGTCACGGTCTCGCCCGTGCCGGGTCCGGTCAGGAACCGCTCGAACCGGCCCCGGCGGCTGGTGCCGAGGACGAGTTGGGTGGCGTTCTCGGTGCGGGCGAACTCGACCAGGGCGGTGGCGACGCCGTCGCCGACCACCGAGTGGTAGCTGCCGCCGAGGTCCTCGACGAGCCTGCGCTGTCGAGCGAGCGAGGCGTGGGATACCCCGGCGGCGAGTCCGTCGCTGCGGGCCACGTGCACGGCGAGCAGATCGCCGCCTGCCGACCGGTCGGCGATGCGGGCGGCCCGCCGGATCAGCGTGTCCCCTTCCGGGCCACCGGTGAGGGCGACGACCACTCGTTCCCGGGTCTCCCACACCCCGCCGATGCCGTGCTCGGCGCGGTAGGCGTGCAGGGCCTCGTCGACCCGGTCGGCCACCCACAGCAGCGCCAACTGCCGCAGGGCGGTGAGGTTTCCGGGCCGGAAGTAGTTGGCGAGGGCCGCGTCGATCTTCTCCGGCGTGTAGATGTTGCCGTGCGCCATGCGCCGCCGCAGCCCCTCGGGCGGCATGTCCACCAGCTCGACCTGATGGGCCCGGCGTACGACCTCGTCCGGCAGCGTCTCGTGCTGCGGCACCCCGGTGATCTTCTCGACGACGTCGTTGAGGGAGGCCAAGTGCTGGATATTCAGCGCGGTGATGACGTCGATGCCGGCGGCGAGCAGGGCCTCGATATCCTGCCAGCGCTTGGGGTTGCGTCCGCCGCCGGGGACGTTGCTGTGCGCGAACTCGTCGACGATCGCGACCTGCGGGCGGCGGGCGAGGACCGCACCGAGGTCCATCTCCTCGAACTGCCCACCCCGGTAGGCGCATTGGGCCCGCGGCACGACCTCCAGGCCGTCGAGCATCGCCTCGGTGAGCGCACGCCCGTGGCACTCGGCGAACCCCACCACCACATCGGCGCCCCGGGCGGCCCGGCGCCGCCCTTCGTCGAGCATGCGGTAGGTCTTGCCCACGCCGGGGGCTGCCCCGAGGTAGACCTTCAGTCGTCCGGGCCGTACGTCACTCATCGCTGCCGACGCGCTCCGCTCACTGATCCAAATCCCCTGTGCAGAAGGGTTCCCCACCTAAGGAAGCCCCTTCGCGGGGTGGTCGGGGTCGTCGTTAGCGCTTCCTTGTCGCTGGCCACGAGGACCTTGACACTGCCTTGACGCATCCTGGCCCGACAGGGTGAAGGCGGTATGCCGGGATGTCTGGTCGGCCGGGAGTCGTGGTGGCTCCCGTTCAGGGCCCCAGCGGGACGGCGTGAGCGGAGCGGGGATGGTTCTCGCTCTGGTGGCGGCCACCTTCGCGCGCCCGTGGCGCATCCCCGCCTCCTCCCTGCCCGTGGTCGTCGGCATCGTCGTGGCCTGGCCGGCCAGCTGCGCCGCGACCTGATCGCCGTCGAGGCAGGCGAACTCCAGCGCCTCTACGAGCCCACGCGGAGAAGCCGCATATTGATACAGCCCCGCACCTCTGAAGGGGCGCTGCACGCCCCGCGTCCCAGAGCCGATCTGCCGGACCGGTCTAACGGAACTCCGCCAGTCTTGGGCGCAGTCCGAGGGCCGTGAGAGCCATCGCTGCGAGTAGCAGTCCACCCGCCCAGGGGAGCAGGCCCGTGACCGCCGAGCGGCCCTCGTCGGTCGAGGCCGTGAAGTGGGCGCGGTTGATGTCGGTCACCTTGTCCAGTGCGGCCATCCAGGCCCCGAAGTGCGCGTTGGAGGTGCCGGGTTCCCAGCCCATGCAGAATTCGACGGCCTGGTCGTCCTTGCCTGCGGCCAGCAGCGCGCGGATCTTCCGGTCGTCGCGTTGGTAGACGGCGTAGGTCTCCACGGTCTTCTCGGCAGCCGCCCGCTCCCCCGCGAAGGTGATGTTGTCCAGCTCGCGCCGGAACTCGCCGGTGAAGCGCAGGTCGTGGTGGTCGGACTCGTATGCCTGCCAGGTGGTGGCGAGTTCGGCGTCGTACGTCGCGAGGGTCGCGCCCTTGACGCCGTACAGCTCCTGCGACTTGGCGAGGAAGGAGGCGGCGTACTGGTCGCGGCGCCCGGGGTCCAGGAGATACCGGCTCTCGTCGGCGTTGGCGTCGTAGGCGATGGCCTGTGCGCGGGACAGCGCGACGACGGAGTCGAAGGCGTCGCGCCGGGCTCCTTGCAGGTCGCCGGCCGTGGAGGTGAGCAGCTGGGCGCCGAGGAGCACGGCGAGCAGAGTGCAGACGGTGGCGGCCAGCACGCCTGGGTTGAGGTTGCGCCCGAAGCGGCGGGCGAGGTACCACTGCAGGGCGCCGAGCACGGCCAGCAGCAGCGCGCCGAGCGCGCCGACGGCGGTGAGCTGGGAGGACAGAGTGGATCGGGCGGAGCTGTACTCCGCGTCGAACGCCTTGTCGTTGGAGGACACCAACGTCCTTGCTGCCGGGACGAGTTGCTGTTGCAGAAGATCGGTGGCCTTGCGGTAATCGACAAGCGCGGACGCTTTGCCGCCGTGGTGCCCGTCGTTCTCCAGTGCCCGGCCGATCAGCTCCTGGTACTCAGCGAAGTCGTCGGTGAGGGACTCCACGGTCTTCTCGTCGGTCTTGTCACCCTGCGCGGCGACGGCGAGCGTGCGCAGATCGTGGCCGATCTCCTTGCGCGCATCACCGTAGAAGCCGACAGCCTTCTGGTACGGCGTCTGCAGGCGTCCTTTGCCTGCGTCACCGTTGGACAGCAAGATGTTGGCGGCCTGCGCGTCCATGTCGTTGAGGGCGAGATCGAGGTCGGCGGCGCTGGTGGTCCGGGGCGCGTCGCGGTCGGCCACGCTGTTCCAGGTGCCCAGGGCTGCGAGTCCGGCGAGTGTCAGCAGCAGAGCCAGGGCCGCGGCGAGCACGACCGTGGCCGCGCGCAGGAGGCGCAGCCGCGCGGGCACGGTGGCCCAGTAGCGGCGGCGCAGAGCGGCCCACGCGGCCACGGTCTGCTGCGCGGGGCGGTGCCCCGGACCGCCCGTCCGCGACGCCTCTTGTCGCTGCGGTCCGGGGCTGCCCCCCGGCGGGGTGATCGCCGGCTGCGATGACTGCGCACCGGCCTCCGGCTGAGGTCTGTGCGATGTGCCGGCCGTGATGGTCACGGTCCCTCCCCCGCCATGCCAAGGACGGTGACCCCGCCCCCCGTTGCCGCTCAGTCTGCGACCGGATCAGGCCATGGACGGCCTGCGTTGACACCCTCCTGACGGCTGGCCAGGTTTGTTTGACGGGGCCTTGACGGCGTTCACGCCGGACCCGTATGAAAGCCGCAAATTCCTTGCTGAGCAGGGTTGTTCGACAGCTGGTCGCGATTAGATTCCTGTGGTCCGCCGCCGAGGCCGAGGCGTCGACGGCCTTGCCTCACCCGCTCCGGAGTCCCCGATCCAAGGAGCGGCTTGCGGCGGCCTGGTGCGTGCCACCGACCGGCAGGCACCGGCGTCTGGCGTCCCGTCGGCTTCCCGCGCCGACGTCCGCGCGTCGCCGTGCGGTGCCGGGGCCCTGGCACCGCACGGTCCCGTGGTCGCTTTCCCGCCCACCGACCAGTCCGGCGGCATGCCCTGACGCGTGCCGCCGCCGAGCCCCGAAGGTCTCATGTATCCCGCTGCGCCCGAGCAGGCCCCGCCGTCCCGCCCCCAGCGCGCCTCGGGGCCCGGACCGGGAGGAGGAACGAGCCGCCGCGCCCGGAGCGGGCTCTTCGAACCCGCTCAGCTCGTCCGCTCCTTCCCCGAGGCCCTCCGCAAACTGCACCCGCGCTCCCTCGTCAAGAACCCCGTCCTCTTCGTGGTGTCCGTGGGAGCCGCGCTGACCACCCTGTCCGCGCTGCTCCACCCGGCCGTCTTCACCTGGGTGATCAGCGCCTGGCTGTGGCTGACCGTCGTCTTCGCCAACCTCGCCGAAGCCGTCGCCGAGGGCCGTGGCAAGGCGCAGGCCGAGTCGCTGCGCAGGGCACGTACGGACACGGTGGCGCTGCGACTGCTCGACTGGCGTTGGGGTACCGACCTGCGCATCGCCCGCACCGAGGCAGTCGCAGCCACCGACCTGAAACCACTGGACGTCGTACTCGTCGAGGCGGGCGAGATGATCCCGGCGGACGGCGACGTCGTCGACGGCGTCGCCGCGGTCGACGAGTCGGCGGTCACCGGTGAGTCGGCGCCCGTGATCCGGGAGGCCGGCGGCGACCGCAGCGGTGTCACGGGCGGTACGACGGTCCTGTCCGACCGCATCGTGGTGCGGGTCAGCGCCCGCCCGGGCCACAGCTTCCTGGACCGGATGATCGCCCTGGTCGAGGGCGCGAACCGGCAGAAGACCCCGAACGAGATCGCCCTCAACATCCTGCTGTCGTCGCTCACGATCATCTTCCTGCTGGTCGTGGTCACCCTCCAGCCGATGGCCGAGTACGCCGACGCCGCCCAGTCGACGACCGTCCTGGTCGCCCTGCTCGTCACCCTCATTCCCACGACCATCGGCGCGTTGCTGTCCGCGATCGGCATCGCCGGCATGGACCGCCTGGTCCAGCGCAACGTGGTCGCCATGTCGGGCCGGGCTGTCGAGGCGGCCGGTGACGTGAACACCCTGCTGCTCGACAAGACCGGCACCATCACCCTCGGCAACCGCGAGGCTGTCGCGTTCGTCTCGCTGCCCGGCATCGACGAACGGCAACTCGCCGACGCGGCCCAGCTGTCGTCCCTGGCCGACGAGACACCCGAGGGCCGCTCGGTCGTCGTCCTGGCGAAGGAGAAGTACGGTCTACGGGCCCCGGCCGAGGGTGAGTTGACGAACGCCCGCTGGGTCGCCTTCAGCGCACAGACCCGCATGAGCGGGGTCGACCTGTGCTGGGACAACGGAGCAGTGTGCGCCATCCGCAAGGGCGCCGCCCAGCAGGTGATCGAGTGGGTGCAGATGTACGGCGGGCAAGTCCCGCCCGAGGCACGGCACTTCGCCGACTCGGTGGCCGCCTCGGGCGGCACGCCCCTGCTGGTGGCCGTGCACGACTGGGACGGGCCGCGTGTCCTGGGCCTGATCCACCTCAAGGACGTGGTCAAGGACGGCATCCACGAACGCTTCGCGGAACTGCGCCGCATGGGCATCCGCACCGTCATGATCACCGGCGACAACCCGCTCACCGCCCGCGCCATCGCCCAAGAGGCGGGCGTGGACGACTACTTGGCCGAGGCGACTCCCGAAGACAAACTCGCTCTGATCAAGCGGGAGCAGGAAGGGGGCAAGCTGGTCGCGATGACCGGCGACGGTACGAACGACGCGCCCGCGCTGGCCCAGGCGGACGTCGGCGTGGCGATGAACACGGGTACGTCGGCCGCGAAGGAGGCCGGCAACATGGTCGACCTCGACTCGAACCCGACCAAGCTCATCGAGATCGTCGAGATCGGCAAGCAACTCCTCATCACCCGGGGCGCGTTGACGACGTTCTCCATCACGAACGACGTCGCGAAGTACTTCGCGATCATCCCGGCGATGTTCGCCGACGCATACCCGGGGCTGAAGTCACTGAACGTGATGGGCCTGCACAGCCCGACCTCCGCGATCACCTCGGCGATCATCTTCAACGCCCTGATCATCGTCGGACTGATCCCGCTCGCGCTGCGCGGCGTGCGCTACACCCCCTCGTCGGCGCACGACCTGCTGCGCCGCAACCTGCTCCTGTACGGCCTCGGTGGGCTGGTGCTGCCCTTCCTCGGCATCAAACTGATCGACCTGTTGATCTCCGGGGTGCCGGGCCTTGGTTGAACCACGTCCTCTGCCGCTCGACCCCGGCCGTCAAGGACACGTATGCGCACGTCAGAAGCGTGTCAGAGAACTGCGGCAAGGCTTGCCCGCAGCCTGCGAGACGGCTTCCATGGACGACGTGAACAGCGTCTGGCTCCTCTTCGACCGGCCGCCGAGTCCCGCTCGGCCGTCCAGTCCTGCGCCGCGCTGTGCGGAAATGCCCGCGTCCGTGTCCCACTGACGCGTTCCGCATCCCTCCGGGGCGCCGTGACTCCTGTCCGGCGCCCCGCCCGTCTTTACTCCCGCACGCCCAACCGCCCCTCGCCGGGGCCCTGTTCGCGTGCCATCGACCCCGGATTGGATCATGTCCGACTCCTCTCTTTCGTCACGTACCGTGCTCGCCACCGGCGCCACTTCCGGCATCGGCCACGAGACCGCCCGGCAGCTCGCCGAACGCGGCGCCACCGTGCTGCTGCACGGCCGTACCGCCGAGGACGCCCGCGCCGCCGCCGACTCGCTCATCGCCACAGCGGGCGTCGCGGCGGACCAACTCCGCACGTACGCCGCCGACTTCGCCCGTCTCGACGAGGTCGAGACCCTCGCCCGCAAGGTCGTCACCGAGCACCCGCACCTGGACGTGCTCGTCAACAACGCCGGCATGGCCGCCCCGGAGCGGCACACGGTCACCGCCGACGGCAACGAGATCGTCTTCCAGGTCAACTTCCTCGCCCACTACCTGCTCACCTGTCTGCTGGAACCGGCGCTCACCAGCGAACCGGGCGGCCGCGTCGTCAACGTGTCCTCCGCCCTGCACCGCACGGGGTCCATCCAGTGGTCCGACCCCAACCGCGCCCGCCGCTACTCGCGGCTCGCCGCCTACGCCCAGTCCCAACTCGCCCTGACGGTCTTCGCGGCCGACCCCCGCGTCACCGCCATCTCCGTGCACCCCGGCGTCTGCGACACGGCGCTGCTCTCCCTGTACTCGCACGAGGGCATGTCGCCCGCCGAAGGCGCGGCGAACGTGGTCCGGCTGTGCGACCCGGCCGTCGAGATCGTCAACGGCGCGTACTACGACCGCGACGCGCGCGTCGAACCGGCCCCGGCCGCAGCCGAGGACCGCACCGTCAAGCGCCTGAACAAGCTGGCGGACCTGCTGGTCGGCCGCAGCGCTGCCTGAAACACCCGTATCCGAAGGAGAGTTGACGTCTGTGTCCAAGCGTGCCCGCAAGAAGAAGGCGCGTCGCAAGAAGAAGGCCAACCACGGGAGCAAGGCCGGCCTGCACTGACGGAACGCCACCCGCCGAGGGTGATCGGGGCTCACCGACACCCTCGGCGGTGGGGTGGTGCTCTGTCCGGCTGTATCGGGTGGTGCGGTGCGGCTGACGGGCCATGGCCGACGTCGACGCGAAGTTCAAGACCTCGGTAAGGCCGACGTTAGAAAGGGCTTGCCGCCCCATCAAAGCCCCGTCAACAAGGGGCAATTGGCCCTGATCCGGGCCGTAGCGTCGCCGAGGGCGCCCGACCGGCGCCTGCGCAGCGGGCCCCCACATGCCCGCACCGAGGAGCTGACGAACATGACCACCACCGTGCCCGGCACCACCCCCGCGGCCGGGCCGCTCGGCGACCGGCGGACCGATGCCGAGAAGAAGGACATCATGCGTTTCCGCACAGTGTCCGGACCGGATCTGACCACCCGCAACGACGCCTACCTGGCCTGGCAGCTCGACCGCCAACACGCGGACCTGTGGCCCTACTTCCGCCGCTACGACACCGCCCTGACCACCCGCGCCACCGTCGTCTCCGACACCGGTGTGATCACCAAGGGCCCCAACTTCGGCGGCCAGGACTACCTCTCCCTCACCGGCCACCCCGCCGTCCTCGACGCCGCCCACCAAGCCCTGCACGACTACGGCCCCCTCACCGCCGGCTCCCCCGCCCTCGGCGGCGCGACCCCGATCAGCCGGGCGCTGGAAGCCGGTCTCGCCGAAGCCCTGCGCACCGAGCACGTGGCACTCTTCCCCACCGGCTGGGCGTCCGGCTTCGGCACCATCCGAGCCCTGATGCACCGCCGCGACCACATCCTGCTCGACAAGCTCTCCCACGACTCGCTGCGTCAGGGCGCCGCCGCCAGCGGGGCGACCGTGGAGTTCTTCCGCCACCTCGACAACGACGCCGTACGACGCCATCTCGCCGGTATCCGCGCCACCGACAACACCAACGCCGTCCTCGTCGTCACCGAGGGCGTCTTTTCCATGGACTCCGACACCCCGCAACTGGCCGAACTGCTCGACATCTGCCGTGAGTTCGGCGCCCAGCTGATGGTCGACGTCGCCCACGACTTCGGTGCCATGGGCGAGTTCGGCGGCGGGCAGCTTGAGGTGCACGGCATCCTCGGCGAGGTCGACTTCGTGGTCGGCGCCTTCTCCAAGACCTTCGCCACCACCGGCGGCTTCCTCGCCACACCGTCCGCCTCGGCGCGGGAGTTCGTGCGGATGTTCGGCGGCCCGCAGACCTTCTCCAGCGCCATCACCCCCGTACAGACAGCGGTGGCCCTCGCATCCCTCGGGATCGTGAACTCGGCAGAAGGTGCCCGGCGCCGGGAGGCGGTCGCGGCCGTCGCCACCCGGCTGCGCGAGGGACTGACCGCCCGTGGTCTGGAGGTCATGGGCGACGTGGTCTGCCCGGTCGTCCCGGTCCTCATCGGCGACACCCCCACCGGCCGCACCGCCTCGGGCCTCATCGCCCGGGCCGGCCTCGTCGCGCATCTGGTCGAGCAGCCGGCCGTCGCCTCCGACGCGGCGCGCTTCCGTATGCAGGCCATGGCGGACCACACGGACGCCGACGTCGACACCGCGATCGACATCCTCGACACCTGCATCCACACCGCTCGGCAAGCCGTCACCTCAACCCGCTGAGCACTGACACACCCCCTGCGGTCGGACGGAACCTCTCGAAGCGTTCCGCCCGGCCGCAGGTGGCCGACCCCACGACGAAGTGACGGCGGGTGTCCGGCCCCGACCCCCTCGTCCCGATGTTCCATCGGCACGCACCAGCCGCTCTTAACGGAGTCCTAACGCTCTCGCAGCACTCTCCCCGTGGGCTCAGACGTCACTCTCTGCCTACGCTGGTGGCACCGTCCGCGTGATGGCCGGAACCCCACACCGACCCACGCATCAGGAGCACGCCGATGGTCGCCACCGAACACCCACCGCGTCGTATGCGTGCGTGGATGCTGGAGGGCCTGTCCGACATGGGCAGGACCGGCGGCCACACCGGACCGCATGCCCAGCCGGCGCCCCCGCACAAGGGGCAACGCTGGTACCGGGTCATGTGCCTGACCGGTGTCGACTACTTCTCCACCCTCGGCTACCAGCCCGGCATCGCGGCGCTCGCCGCCGGTCTGCTCTCCCCGATCGCGACCATCGTGCTCGTCATGGTCACTCTGGCCGGCGCCCTGCCGGTCTACCGTCGGGTGGCCGAGGAAAGCCCGCACGGCGAGGGCTCCATCTCCATGCTGGAGCGCCTGCTGTCCTTCTGGCAGGGCAAGTTGTTCGTCCTGACTCTGCTGGGCTTCGCCGCCACCGACTTCCTGATCACCATCACCTTGTCGGCCGCGGACGCCTCCACCCACCTGGTGGACAACCCGCACCTGACCAGCACCCTGCACGGTCACCAGATGCTGATCACGCTGGTGCTTGTCGCCCTGCTGGGCGCGGTGTTCCTCAAGGGGTTCCTGGATGCGATCGGCGTCGCGGTGTACCTGGTGGCGGTCTACCTGAGCCTCAACGTCGTGGTCGTGATCGTCGGCCTGTGGCAAGTCGTCACCGCGGGGCACGTGGTCACCGACTGGTCGAGCGCCCTGACAGCCGAGCACGGCAACGTCTTCGTGATGATCGGCGTGGCACTGATCGTCTTCCCCAAGCTCGCGCTCGGCCTCTCCGGCTTCGAGACCGGCGTGGCGGTGATGCCGCACGTCAAGGGCGACGACGGTGACACGGAGGAGAGCCCCACGGGGCGGATCCGGGACACCAAAAAGCTGCTGACCGCCGCTGCGGTCATCATGAGCGTCTTCCTGATCGCGACCAGTTTCATCACCACGCTCCTGATCCCTGAGAAGGAGTTCCAGACGGGCGGGCAGGCCAACGGCCGTGCGCTGGCGTTCCTGGCACACAAGTACCTGGGCGGCGCCTTCGGCACGGCGTACGACGTGTCGACGATCGCGATCCTGTGGTTCGCCGGCGCCTCCGCGATGGCCGGCCTGCTCAACCTGATGCCGCGCTACCTGCCCCGCTACGGCATGGCCCCGCACTGGGCGCGCGCGGTCCGTCCGATGGTCATCGTCTTCACCCTGATCGGTTTCCTGGTCACCTGGATCTTCGACGCCAACGTGGACGCGCAGGGCGGCGCCTACGCCACCGGCGTGCTCGTGCTGATCAGCTCCGCCGCCATCGCGGTGACCATCGCGGCCCACAAGGCGGGCCAACGGAACTGGACCATCGCCTTCGCCGTCATCTCGGTGGTGTTCCTCTACACGACGGTCCTGAACGTCATCGAGCGTCCGGACGGTGTGAAGATCGGTGCCTGCTTCATCGCCGGCATCATCCTCATCTCTCTTCTCTCCCGGCTGGCCCGTGCCTTCGAGCTCCGCGTGACCAGCGTGACCCTCGACGACATGGCGGAACGGTTCGTCCGGGACATCGCCAGCCGCAAGATCCGCTTCATCGCCAACGAACCCGACCGCCGCGACAAGGCCGAGTACCGCGACAAGATCGAACAGATCCGCAACGACAACGACCTGCCCGAGCAGGAGGACTTCGTCTTCGTCGAGGTGACGGTCACCGACCCCTCCGAGTTCGAGGCGGGCCTGACGGTGCGCGGCGAGGTCCTGCACAACCGCTACCGCGTACTGACCCTGGAGTCCGCCTCCGTCCCCAACGCGCTGGCTGCCCTGCTCCTCCACGTCCGCGACACGACGGGCTGCACCCCGCACATCTACTTCGAGTGGACCGAGGGCGGCCCCTTCGCCAACTTCTTCCGCTTCTTCCTCTTCGGCCAGGGCGAGGTCGCCCCCGTCACCCGCGAGGTCCTGCGCGAGGCAGAACCGGACAGGGACCGGCGACCGCGCGTCCACACCGGCTGAACAACGCCCCCCCGTCAGGATCCCGTCAAGATTCGCCGGTACGCCGTCAGGGGCCCGTCAGCGTCGGCCGCTCAAGGCACACACGCGCCTAGCGTCAGCTTCATGCGGCACAACAAACCCGTGGTCCAGGCCGGCGACCGCCACTGGCGTGGCAGCGCCCGGCTCGCGGTGAGCTGCGCCCTCCTGTTCTGCGTCATGAGCCTTCTGGTCGACTGGGACGCGGGAACCCTGAATCCGCTCCGCGCCCTGCTCTGGATCACCCTGTCGGCCGCCGTGTGCGTCGTTCTCCTGCCGCAGCGGGTGAGTGCGGGCCCCGGCTGGCTGGCGGTACGCACCCCGTGGCGCCGGCACCTGGTCCACACGGACGCGCTGGCAGCCGTACGACAGTACGAGGGCGTCTCCTCCCACCTGGTCCTGCGGGACGTCCACGGCCACAGCCTGGAGCTCGACCCCCGGGTCCTCGCCGCCAATCCCCTGCTCTGGCACGAACTGGACACGGGCGTCCGCCGCTCCGTGGAACGCGGAACGCTCCGCCACGGAGCGGACGTCCTCGACCGAATGGGCCGGCGAATCGACGACGAGACGGTACAGGCGGTTCTTCGGGAGTCGGGACTTTCCTGACATCGCGAAAGCGCCTTGGTCCCGGCCTTTCGCTCAGCTGCTCGGCACCGGTCTCCGCACGCAGCCCGGCCCCTGTGCCCTTACACGTCGAGTCACTCGTCCAAGTGTGCGCGGATGAGTGTGTCGAGTCGCTGCCATGCCGGGGACGAGGCGTTGACCGTGCCCTGGATGAGCGCCGGGATCTCGGAGTCCGTGTCCAGCTGGGGCGCTTCGTCGGATGCGTAGCGTTCCCGATGCGCCTCGGCGATCCGGCAGGCGAGGTCGTCGATGCGGGGATCGTGGGGGTCGAGGTCGTGCGTGTGGTCGTAGTCGAGGAAGAGCCGCCGTAGCGCCGGGTCGGCCAGGCTCTCGGCCTGGTCGTGGAACAGAGTGATCGCGTGGTCCGGGTGGGTGGCGAACACGAGGATCCACAGGTCTCGTTGCAGGTCCACCCACCGGGGCGTGAATCCCCAGCGGGCCAGGGCCTCCAGATGGGCACCGACCTCGGTGGGCAGCGCGGACAGTTCTCCGGTGGCCAGTCGGCGCAGGCGTGTCTGCGTCGCCTCCAGGCCATGGATGCGCGCGGTGAGTTCGTCGTCGATCTCGCGAAGCGCCTGCCGTAGCTCCTCGTCGTCCGCTGATCTGAGGTCCCGGATACGGGCCAGGGGGACGCCGGCTTCGGCGAGGGTGCGGATCTTGATCAGGTCGATGGCGTCGTGCGCGCCGTAGCGGCGGTAGCCGGACGCATCGCGGTCGGGCTCGGGGAGCAGCCCCTTGTCGTGGTAGACGCGGATGGTCTTGACCGACACCCCGACATACCCGGCCAGCTGCCCGATGGTGATCACCCGGCCATCGTCCCACTTGACGTTTCCCCTGGGGCAGGGACGCAGCATGGCCTCATGACGAACACGAACATGGATCGGGAGACCTTGCGCGAGCTGGCTGACGAGGGCAACGAGACCGCGTTGGACCGGCTGGCCGACCTTCTCGACGCGGCCGGCGACCTCGCGGAGCTGAGCGAGCTGTTGGACGAGGGGTCCATGCGCGCCGGGTTCCTACTCACCCGACACGCGGTGGCGACCGGCGACCTGCGCGAACTGCAACGGATCTCCGACGCCGGGTACGACGAAGCCGGGAGCGAGTTGGACCGGCTACTGAAGGCACCGGCTGACGGGCAGCGGGACTGAGCGTCCGACCGGCCGCTGCGGGCCTCGGCGCGTTCGCAGCACCGGCACGGCACTGAGCGCTCCGCTGGAAGTGCCGCGATGCGCCGTCGGACGTCCGCGGCGCCGTCGTGGCTGGTCGCGCCCGCGCGGCGGTAGCCGCACATGTCACAGCCCCGCGCCCCTTCAGGGCGCTGCCGAACCGTAGCGGACTTCACCCGACCCGCTGAGAGTGAAACGGTGACGTCCCTGCTGCCGGGTTACGTCCATGGAGATGGTGTACGGGTTCGACCTGATCCGGGGGTTTGCTCCGGCATCGGGTTGGTGCCCGCATAGATGAACGGCCACCGGCTGATCTTCGAAGTGTCGAAGCCTCGAAGGAGATCAGCACGATGACCGCACCCGACAGTGTGCCCCTGCACGCCCTCGCGGAAGACAACCTCGCTGCGGCGAGTCCCGATCTGCTGCGTGCGATGGTCAAGACGTTCGCCGACGCGCTCATGTCCGCGGAAGCCGATGCCCTCTGCAATGCCGAATACGGGCAGGTCAGCGACGAGCGGGTCAACCACCGCAACGGGTATCGCCCGCGCGAGTGGGACACGAGGGCCGGCACCGTGGAACTGGCCATCCCCAAGCTCAGGTCCGGGAGTTGCTTCCCGCACTGGCTGCTGGAGAGGCGCCGCCGGGCCGAGCAGGCCCTGATCTCGGTGGTCGCCACCGCCTATCTGCTCGGCGTCAGCACGCGCCGGGTCGAGAAACTCGCCGTCTCTCTCGGCGTCACCCAGCTGTCGAAATCCCAGGTCAGTGCGATGGCCAAGCACCTGGACGAGCAGGTTGCCGCGTTCCGCAACCGGCCTCTGGACCAGGGGCCCTACGCGTTCGTCTGGGTCGATGCCCTGACCCAGAAGGTCCGCGAGGGCGGCCGCATCATCAACGTCCACGCACTGATCGCAGTCGGGGTCAACGCCGACGGCCACCGCGAAATCCTCGGCATCGACGTCGCCTCCAGCGAGGACGGCGCCGGCTGGCTCGCCTTCCTGCGCTCCCTGACCGCCCGCGGCCTGTCCGGCGTCCAACTGGTCGTCTCCGACGCCCACACCGGCCTCGTCGCTGCGATCGGCGCGGTCCTGCCCGGCTCATCGTGGCAGCGCTGTCGAACCCACTACGCCCGAAATCTGCTGAGCCAGGTTCCGAAGTCGGCCCAGCCGTGGGTGGCCACGCTGCTGCGAACCGTTTTCGAACAGCCCGACGCCGACGCCGTGAAGGCCCAGATGCGGCACGTCCTGGACGCGCTGGAGGCCAAGTTCCCCAAGGCCGCAGCCCACTTGGACACCGCCCAGCACGATCTGCTGGCCTTCACCACGTTCCCGCGCGAGATCTGGCGGCAGATCTGGTCGAACAATCCGCAGGAGCGCCTGAACAAGGAGATCAGGCGTCGCACCGACGTGGTCGGCATCCTCCCCGACCGCACCGCCCTGATCCGCCTGGTCGGCGCGGTCCTGGCCGAGCAGAACGACGAATGGACCGAAGCCCGCCGCTACATGGGAATCGAACTCCTCGCCAAGGCCCGCCTCCACCCGATCGAGTCAGAAAACGACGACACCGCCCTGCCCACCGAACTCACCACATAGCCTCAAAAACGAGATCACCGAGTGGCCGTCAATACACCACTCCCATGGACGTGACCCCCTGCCGGAAAACCCGCCACCACGTCCACCATTGCCGCCGCAGGCGGGTGGATCCGGCGACGCGGTGCATGGTGGGTACCGCCGATCCTCAAGGTCGAGTCCACATACGGAAAGGTGAACCTAGACCTGTCCCGGGCGGTCTTCGAGCACCCTGTCGTCGACATCGAGCCGCAACTCCCGTACGGCAGGGCCACCTCGCGACGCGATCGTCGAGATCGAGGACCTGCGCGCCGAGTGGAAGGACCCGAGATACAAGCCTCGGCAGCCCTCCCGCCCTGGCGGGCCGAGGATCCGTATCTCCGGAGTCATGGGGTACGGACGGCTGAAGATCCGCCGCTCGCGGCGCTGAGGTCCGGTGCACGACCCGGCGCTGCTTCATCCTCGACGGCACCGCCCACCGATCCCCGCGCACGACTTACGCTCGTTGTGCCAGGACGGACCCGCGCTGCGGAGGGAGACCAGGGATGCAGCAGGGACTCGTCGTCACCATGGCCGGGTTCACCGGGGTGAGCGGCGCGGTGGCGCTGCTGACGGGCCTCGCAGGTCTGCGGAGGATCCGTCGTCTGCGCCGTGCGGGCCTGGATGTCTGGGCGCTGGTGAAGCGCACCGGCCCGGTCGGTGGCGAGGACAACCCACGGCCGGTACTGCAGTACACGACCGAGGACGGCCGGGTCATGGAGGTCGCCTCACCCGTGCCCGCGTCCAAGCGTCAGCCCTTCGCCGAAGGCAGCCACGTGCTCGTCAGATACGACCCAGAAGATCCCCGCGAGTTGGTGTTGTACGGACACGAGCGCGCTGCATGGGAGTACGCAATGGCGGGCGTGGGCGCCGTCTTCGTTCTCCTGGGCGCGGGTCTGCTCATCGGATAGTCGGCTAAGCGGACCTGGTGAAGTCGACTACGGTTCGGCAGCGCCCCAAAGGGGCACGGGGCTGTGACATGTGCGGCTACCGCCGCGCGGGCGCGACCAGCCACGACGGCGCTGCGGCCGAAAACCGACCCGTCACCGCACATCCAGCGAAGCGCTTGGTCGGCGCACCACCGCGATGTCGCACTTACGGACACCGGCGCCGTCTTCGTTCCCCCGGGTGCGGGCCCCACTGTTCGAAGAGTCCGTCCCCGACTCCCCCGTCCCACCCACCTCGTCAGCACCGCGTCAAGGTCCCGTTGATGAGGCGTCAAAGTGGCGACAAGACAGGGTTGTCCCGCGCTCGAGGCGCAAGAGTGGCCCCGCGGAAAGCGCGGCGCAGGCCGCTCCGCAGTGTGAAGGGGACTCAACGCAATGCCGGACACCAGCGCCACGGAACAGCGCCCTGCGGCACCGCCCCAGGCGCCGGCTCCGATGGGGGCGAACTCCCCCCGGCCTTCCCGGGGAAGGCACCGCGAACCGCGTGTTTCCCCCAACAGCCGAATACGCCGACCACTCCGCGGAATACGTCGGCCGCGCCTCAGACCGCCGAAACTGTGGCGCGGCCACCTCCCTGCAACCGTCCCGAAGTGGCTGAGACTGCTGCGGGGTGCCACATTGAGCGCCTCGGCGCTGCTCATCATCGCGCTCGTCCTGACCGGCCTGTTCGCGCGCTCCTCCTGGTCGGACATCCGGAACCATTCCGCACCCCAGATCACCAGCGCCACCGGCCTGTACTTCACGCTCAACGACATGGACGCCCAGCTGGCCAACCAGCTGATGTTCGGCACCAGTTCGGCGCTCGCCGACGACCGCAGCACCGCCGCCCACATCTACAACCAGCGGCGCAACCAAGCCGGCGTCTATCTTCGCGATCTCTCGGTCGCGGCCCAGGGCGATCCGGTGGCCGAAGCATCCGTCGCCCAGGCCATCGCCGACTTCGGCAGTTACGAGGAGGGCGCGTCCCACGCACTGCTCCTCGGCAAGCAGAAGGCCTACGCCGCGGGGAAGACCGACCCGGGCACGCTGGCCGCCTACCGGTCCACCACCGACCTGATGCGCACCCGCCTTCTGCCGGAGGCCGACCAACTGGTCACGGCGAACAACATCGCCTTCAACACGACGTACACCACCACCACGGACAAGCTGTCCTCGGCCCGGATCGCCGTTCTCGCCGCCGGCCTGCTGCTGACCCTGATACTTGTCACCCTCCAGCTCTTCCTTGCCGTCCGGTTCCGACGCCTCGTGAATCCGGCCCTGGCGGTCGCGCTCCTGATCGCCATCGGCGTCTCCATCACCGCGAGCGTGCAGATCTCCGGCCAGCAGGAGTACCTGCACGGCGCTCGCCGCGACGCCTACGACTCCGTCGTCGCCCTCACCCGCGCCCGCGCCGTCGCCTACGACGCCAACGCCGACGAGTCCCGCTATCTGCTGGACCAACCACTCGCCGCCGAACACGAGCAGCACTTCTTCGACAAGACCCAGCAGCTCATGCATCTGCCCGGCGCCACCATCCGCGACTGGGACGCCCGGTCCGCCGCCGCCATGAACGCCTACCGGGCCAATCAGGAAGACCTGCCCTTCACCGGCTTCTTCGGCGACGAGTTCCGCAACATCACGTTCAAGGGCGAGCGCAAGCAGGCCGAAGCCGTCGTCGCGAGCTACCAGGTCTACCAAAAGGACGACCGCCGCATACGCGCCCTCGCCACCTCCGGGGACGTGACCGGAGCCATCGCGTACTGCGTGAGCTACAAGCCCGGCGATTCCAACTGGGCTTTCGGGCAGTTCGACACCGCACTGCAGAAACTGATCAAAATCAACACCGACGCCTACGAGAAGTCCGCTTCCGGAGGCGCCGGCAGTGCGCTGTCCGGACCGCTGGGCCTCTCGGGCGCCGTGTTCGTCATCGCCGCCCTCGCCGTCATCGGCCTGCGCCGCCACCTTGCCGAGTTCCCGCCGTTCGGACGAGAGAGTGCCTGAGATCGGCTTGCGGGGTGATGTCCCGCGGTGGTCGGCCCGGACCTTCTCGACGGCCGGGCGGATCCAAGCGGATCCGCCGCAGCGAACGCACAGCGGCGTCGCGGTCCTGGACTCCTGCCGCCTGTCCGTGCACGGCCAGTGCTGGTCCGCGAGCCGCCGGAGCCCGCGGACCCCGGGAGAGGCGGCGAACCTGCGCATGAACATCCGATGGGGAACCAGGTGGACACCATGAGCAAGTGCCAACGCCCGGGCTGCGCCGGGACCATCGAGGACGTCGGCGGTGGCGAGCTGTACTGCGACATCTGCGGGCGGGCTCCAATGCCCCAACGGGTGGGCGCCGGGCGTACCGAGGCGTCACCCGCGAGCCGGGGCCCGAGCCGTAAGAGCCCCGGGGGTGTCACGCCCTCGCCCGGCGCCTCGCCCCGCTCCACACTCAGCCGGCTGTCCCACACCCTCACCGGCGGCGCCGGGGTGACCGTCCGCAGCTCCGGTTCCAGCGGCAGCGGACCGACCCGCGCCAGGCTCGGCGCCGGCCTGGTGGTCATACCGCCCATCCCGCGTCCCGACCCGGCCACTTCTGTTCTGGAGAACCCTCAGGTCCCCGAGCGGAACCGGTACTGCAGCAAGAGCGACTGCGGCGCGCCGGTCAGCCGCAGCCGCGATGGCCGCCCGGCGCGGACGGAGGGCTTCTGCGCCAAGTGCGGCCACGCCTACTCCTTCACCCCCAAACTACGGGCGGGCGATCTCGTCCACGGCCAGTACGAGGTCGTGGGCTGTCTGGCGTACGGCGGGCTCGGCTGGATCTACCTCGCGGTCGACCGCGCTGTCAGCGACCGCTGGGTGGTCCTGAAAGGCTTGCTCGACACCGGCGACGAGGACGCGCTCGCCGCCGCCGTCTCGGAGCGGCGGTTCCTCGCCGAGATCGAGCATCCCAACATCGTCCGCATCTACAACTTCGTCGAGCATCTCGACCAGCGCACGGGTTCGCTCGACGGCTACATCGTCATGGAGTACGTCGGCGGCAAGTCCCTGAAGGAGATCGCCGACGAACGGCGTGGCCCGGACGGCCGGCGTGAGCCGATGCCGGTCGAGCAGGCCATCGCATACGCCGTCGAGGCCCTGGAAGCCCTCGGCCACCTCCACAAACGCGGCCTGCTGTACTGCGACTTCAAGATCGACAACGCCATCCAGCAGGAGGACCGGCTCGAACTCATCGACATGGGCGCGGTCCGGCACATGGACGACGAGGACTCCGCGATCTACGGCACGGCCGGCTATCAGGCCCCGGAAGTAGCCGAGTTGGGGCCGTCCGTCGCCTCCGACCTCTACACGGTGGCCCGCGCCCTCGCCATCCTCACCTTCGACTTCCAGGGCTACACGACCGTCTTCGTCGACAGCCTCCCCGAGCCCGACAAGATCCCCGTCTTCTCG
>Ga0307511_10001564_pt1 | contig 24296 bp, 35 predicted proteins | sample 13_EM_MG_FD_200266 | JGI IMG/M metagenome (GOLD analysis project Ga0307511, IMG submission 200266) | Populus trichocarpa ectomycorrhiza microbial communities from riparian zone in the Pacific Northwest, United States - 13_EM | ecosystem: Host-associated > Plants > Roots > Unclassified | place... | reverse complement strand
TCCGAAGGTGGTTAGGTTGCATAATCGTCCCACACACACCTCCGTCTGGCCTTTCCCACTGGCAGATCACGGGGGACGACTTCTCCCTATGCGTCTTGTTGAGGTGCCGAGAGATTGTTTGTTGGTTGTAAGCGAGCTGAACGCCGCATCCGATCCACTTGCACTGTATCTGCGAGGTATTCTCGGAGTGCAAGGGAAGGTATAACGAACGGCACCCCCGGCGGCGTCGCGACTCGGGTGCGGGATTGGTGGGCCCAGTTTGTGGGGCCATGAACGTGATATTGGAGAGAGGAAAAGAGAAGGAGGCAGGGGGTGGTTCTAGTAAGCAGTGGTGAAGTCTAAAGGCGTTGTTTAGACAAAGGTTCTGTCCCCACGAGAAGGAAGCTAAGCAAACCTTTGAGCATCGTCCACGTCGTACTGTTTATTTTCCTCCGAAGGGGTAGTAGGCCACCTACGCAGATGTCGGTCTATATTGTAGAAAGGAACGTGGCGCGACTTACCGTTGATCGTAGCTATCCTCACTTGAAGTGGTAAGGGGGGAAGGGAGAATGGATGGCGGTGGTTGATCGTCCTCCTGGATATGAATACTACGGCGGTGATCATCGCCATCTCGTCGATACGAGGGGGGTGACCACTCGAAAGGTCGGAGCAGCGGATAGAACTGAGAACGTGGGTGGGGGGGAGGGAGGGTGCGGCTTGCAAGTAGTGGGCCCGCGTGTGGCCGGCCTTCGCGGGTTTGAAGCTCCGTCGTGCTGGTGGATGATTGAGCATGGTTACAATCAAACAGCGGGGAGAAACATACGTTCTCGAGTCCCACTTGGGTGGACAAGAAATAGATCTGTATCGTAAAACGCGAGAGGGGAGGTCGGAGAACGGAGTACTGAAGGGCAAAAACGACGAACCGTGAACCCGTAGTGTGGGTGGCACTTCGCCACCGTTCTACGGCGTCGCGATCGTCGAATGCCCTACGTCCCACGTGAATAAACGGCAGAAGATACGAGCAAAGGGGAAGAAACAAACTTAGAAAGGATGTCCCTAGGGACCGGAAACGCGATATACGATCGCGTTTCGCGTGCTGGAGGGACAGATGTGTCAATCGCGAACCAAGATGATCAGAAGCCGAGGGGAACAAGACATACCTGTCGATGTATCGGAAGAGTATTGAGAGGAGTTCGAAGAGGAGGCTGTCAGGGGAAACGTTGTCGGGGGCATATGGGGACCGTGTGGGGAGGATGGGGGTGGATTGCGGCGACCTATTAGTACTGGGATGGGCTGTGAGAAAATCGACGAAAATGGCTAACCAATGGGGCACATGTTGGTTTGCCATTCGGGATAACCGAAAGGTTCTGACGCGCACGCCGTTCCTTGCTGACCCATGGCCTCACCGTTGAACCCTAAAACTGCTGGGAGAGGTCAACGGCCAACAAGAGAACGCAAAGGATTGGACAACCGCATTGCTACTGATGGCTTACGGACGGGAACACACTGGCTATCGTGAATGGTGAAGGCGGCTTTCCCACTCTGGGTCCACGATGCAGACCGTAGGCCCTCGTCAGATCCTCAAGTGGCAGGCTGCCGAAAACGAACTTCAAGCGAGGACCAGGATCCCCGGATTATTAGGTGATCGCGCAGAGGGGATCAACACAGAGGGCACGATCAGTGAGCACCTAGTCTCCGTTCCAAACCATTCCAGACCTATCCTTGCTAATGAGCGGATTTGCACGAAATTCCCTTATGGTCGAGCAGGAGGCCCTCACAAGGGGGCGCATTTTACTCTCGGACACACTCCACAATTCATCTTGGAAACCGCAACGAAGCGCACCAACCGGGATCCTGTGAAGAGCTGGGATTTTCGCATGGGTCAGGATCAATACGCGCGGGGGGACACGGTTGCTTACCCGCGCCTACATGCATTTCATCGGTCCGGGAATGGAATCCAAAGAGTCACACAACGACCAGAAAGTTATTGTTATTTCGGGCCGAAAGCTCCAGAGCAGGGTTCCAGGTCGGGCGGACCACCCGTTGTGCAAAAGGCGTGTTGGGACTCGCGGGCGGACCGTTCCAACTGCTGGTCGGTTTTGGTTGGGTGATGGTGGTGGGCGGTGGTCTGGAGGGTAAGCATCGATATAACTCGGAGGGAAACAAACAGTCTATTGATATGAGATACGAATACTTCGAGCTGTCGTTGGTCCTATCTTGGGTTCCACGGTGCCACATTGGAGCAACCGAAGTTGTATGGATTGTCGGTGAACCCGGGGATAAACTGCGACAGCAGATTCCGGAGGAGGCCAATGTGGGTGAGTGAAATCCTGGAGGTTCTGATATTGAATGTAGGCTAAGTGACGAACCGACGAGAACGCGGAAGGGAATGGGATAAAGTTAGAGCTGATGGTCGCGTTGTGGATGTGCGTGGTTTGATTCCGCGATGAGTGCTCTGCTTGCCTCACGTTTAGGACAGCCGGGTTCGAGTTATTGCCATCGTAAGGAGCCTATTTGGTTTGGGATTCTGGAATGTTGACCCAACCGACTGGAACCCAGGATTGTCCCCGCTGGCAGTAGAAAGTTCCCGCGATACAGAGCGGGAGGGATTTCAAGTATGGGGTGAGGCAAACGGTGCCAAGGAGTTACCGTCGGCAGAGGCAAGGGGAGAGGTGTAGGATGTGGATGACGTTCCGACCAGTCTCTGAAACCCGGTCCGGTAGCTCTTCTCGATCACGCCACCTCTCTCCTCCTCAAGGCCTCAAGTTTCAATGTCAGAAGCAGTCAGGGGTGAAGATCACACTCGACCCTACCATACTTCGCCCCAGCCCCACGGAGCCAGCAACGAAGCCTGGGTCTCACCCCATATACATAACGCATACCGCACTGGGGAGGCTCCTCCCCTACAGATACTCGAACCAGTCCCGCCATGACGCATTCCGACGGTCATCTGCCCGTCTTTGTCGAATTCTACAAAAGTGAGGGCGGGTCCGTGGGTGAGTATGACTATCCATCCCTCCGCTCTGCCACGAAGCAACCCTGCAGGAAGGAGCACGCGCGTAACGATGAACTATGAACCCAGTTACCGAATACTTGGAATTTTGTCAATTTCCTCAGTTAGAAATTCCACCCCTCTCTCTCCTACGATGACGGATACTCACAGTTTCCCATAGAGTCGCAGTACCGCCCCTACTTCGCGCCCCCTAACCTTCCCCCTCGTCTCACCTTTCAACGCTTTTCTAATCCCAATCTTACCGTCCCTGCAAACCGTCTCGACAATAATTGGTCTCCGGTCTCCGTTTCCTGGTCCAACATCCTTGGTTTTGTACACACACCCCAGGTCCCTCCACCCGCGTCTCCCGCACGCTGACATAAAAAAGTGATCGGTCATCCCATGACCAAGAGCAAGCAATCACACGCGACCGTTGATTTTCTTTCGCATTCTCGCTGAACCCGATTTCACTGAACAGTTTGTTACAAGGTATGCTGTGTATCCCCCGGATCCGCCACATTGTTACGAGGATGTTGTGGGATTGTAACAGGGTCTGTAGCCCCCTCTGCTACCACGTTGGAACACACGCGGTTCTTCCCCTGTTGTGAATCATTGTATCATATGAAATGTACTGACACGAGTTCCAGCTGAATGTATGGGTATGATTGTCCAAGGTCATCCGCGCACAAGTCGGACGAAACATCAAATTTTCTGAGAACGCTCCCGCTGGTCAGCCCTACGCCCCATTCGAATTTCACGATCCTGTCCGAATAGATGGGATATGTCAGCCACCCAGACTGCCTGTTTCGTGTCAGAACTTTTGGTCCAACCGGCCCAACAGACCTCACCTATTTTCGAGACACCTTACCCCATGGTGTTCATTGAAGGGGGCCGTAACGGTCCTTGCGGCGCTTCCTGTACACCTGTCGTGATGGTGGGGGCAATCACATGTGTATTTGGTCCCTGACAGGGTCGTTTTCTTGTCTATATTGTCTATACATCCGTAATGGTTATGTGTTTGGCGAGCTCGGTGCTCTGACGATTCTTTCCTGTCAGGTCAGGACCCTACCGTCTGCTGTAATGATCGTAGGATGAACCAATCAAGCAAGTACATGAGAATGCGTGGGAAACCCCAAATAATTATGGGAATTGAAGGAGTCCGGATGGCGCAAAGAAAGCGAGACATTGCGTCAGTCAGTCTCAGGAGACGTAATGGATCGCAACGCGTAAAAAGAATTCATGGAAAAAAAAAAAACGCGGATCAATAGCGTTCTGTGTTGCGCCCATTCAAATGTGATTTGGAAGGGTGTTCCGACGGGATGAACAGCGCCAGGCAGCTGTCTCCCCTTCCCCACCGTGGGGCCTGTGTAAAACACCTACAACGATTTCAGTGAAACACATAGGTGAGTTAGAAACCGTCCAAACCTTTTCTGTAAACCCCCTGAAAGTCGGACCGTCTGGTTCCCAAGCTTCAACGTCGGTCAGTTTCTCGTCTACGACACCAGACGCAACAGATGGTCCCCCCACCCAGAACCTTTCATTCCGGGTATGATAGGGTTGTAGTGGAGCCTCCCGATTATTAGAAGCACGTCGTCGTCTGAGTGAGGTCTCCCGGGAGACACCACCAGCAGGCGGTGCCTAGTGGACCATCAAGTCAACACAAGGAGCCATCGAGAAGGCCCAGCCGGCTCACCATATCCAAGGTTCCTACAGCTTCCTCCGAGTCTGATCCACCGGGATTGGTCACACCCGTCTCGAGGTTCAGATGGTTGGGAGCGCGACGGGGGAGAGCTAAAAACTTGTGAGCAGAAGGTTAAGCACAGCTTTCATTGACATCACCTTTCAGCGGGAGCTCCTGCGATTGCTGGGAGGAGACTGTCTGAGAGGGGGAAGGTGCTTCACTCTCGTCCACGCTTTCCTCTGTACATGAGTCGGAGTCCCGCGCGGGTGAGTTTTCTATTGGTGAGTTGGGTACCGTCCGACAAGGCGGTGTCCAAGATCTCGAAACTCCCTCCAAACGCTGCAGTACATCTTCGATGCTCGGACGGTCGCCTGGCCTGGGTTTCCAGCAATGCTCCAAGATATTCCGGACATCATCCAAGAACCACGCCCGCGCATCCCCTTGGGGTCTCCCGGGACGTTTACCCTTAAGAACCCTCACGACGACGACATAATCAGCGTGGCGGGAAAACGGCACTTGCCCGCTCAGAACTTCGTGTATTACCATCCCGAGTGCATAGCAGTCCGAGTGTTTCGTCGGACGGCCGTCTTTGAGACCGAATTTCTTCCAATCAAAGAGTTCTGGGCTCATCCATCGGACCGTCCCGCCCTGTCGAAAGGAGTTTGATGTAGCGTTTGTGGGGTCCGATGTGATCGTGAGCTGGCCGAAGTCAGCTAGGCAGGCACGACCAGCCTGATCGATGAGGATATTGGCCTTAATGAACGAAGTTCGTCAGAGAGGGGGGGACCTAGATTCTCGATGACATAGGCCTTTGAGATCCCCGTGGATCATTCCCTGACTGTGCATATGGATCAAGCCCCTCGCGACATCTCCCAGCTGCCGAAGCCGCACGATTGTCAGCGGTGGATGAGGGTGTCAAGATTTTGGATGGTGGACTTACGAGTTCAAACCGATTCACATCCCGATGTACTTTCACGAACTCGTTGACGTTCCCGTTCGCCATCCACCCCGACACCATACCCAACATGTTTTCAGTCATGATCGCCCCTACTAAGGGTAATAGATTTGGATGCCGAAGAACTTTCCAAGTGATGACCTCCTTGCAGAACCTCTGCAGAGGTTACGCTCGATCAGCTAATATGGAGAAGGGGGCAAAAACGTGCCAGTCACCCACGTTGGTCATATCCTGCAAGCCGTTGCCGTTGCGTGGCCGCAAAACCTTGACAGCGATCGCCTGCCCACGGTGTTCACGCTTCGACACGTCCGCAAACCCACTGTGGTACAGCACAACAGCAGTTGGATCCTCGGGTATCTCGAAATGGAGGGATCTGGGAAGCAGGGTGTGGCGAGCACACATCTTGTATAACGATTTCACGCATTTCCTTCGGATTTGTGGTGTGAAATCAAAGCAATCTAGTGCCTGAACAACATAAGTAGAAGGTTGAAATAGAGGTCAATGAACCAGCTGTTCGACAATGGAATAGCGTGGTAGCATACCTTGTCTATTACGTCGATGAAGGCCCGAGCGTCGCTCCCTTGGAGACAACCGGCAATGTCTGCTGCCTTCACGTTTGAGACGATCATCTCGATCGTGGAGCGAAGTTCGTCCTGGGAGACGGTGCGGCTGACCAAACGTTGTAAGGCTCGTCTATCGGAGTCGGAAATGAGGGGTTGTTTGGAGGGACGGTTCGTATCCCCTGGGAGCAGAGGCAAGAGTGGACTCCCATCGTATACGGGGTCTCTGTCAATACCAGCGGAACCTGTGGGCGCGGGTTGCGGGGCGTTTTCGACGAGGCCGAGGTTCTCGTCGAAGAACGAGCTCGGGGTAGGTTCCGGGGGACTAGATTCGTTCGGTTGTCTGCCACATTCACGTCAGCCTGGTACTCTCAGATGTGGGTTAGTTAATACCACTGACATAGCCTACATTCACCACACGGTCAAGAGGGAGTGGTGCGGAGGGGCAAGACAACAACGTACCACGATGGAAGCATGCGCCAGGCGTGGTACGTCGACGGACCCACACACGTGTTGTTGAATTTCGCTGATCTCGAGGCCACCGCCTCGCCCCTGAGGTAGTTTAGAAACCGTAGGAACTGTAGGCTGAGAACCACGTACATCGAACACTCTCAGCATCTCTGCCCGCCATACAATGAGGCATTCCATGGTGGGCCCGGGGTGATGCTCCAGTGGATCATGGGCACAGTTTGCGCGTTCGCTGACAATGGACTCAAAGCGGCATACGATTCTGATATCACTGTTATAGTCGGCAGGATGGGCTGGGCTGGATTAACGCACCTTCCCAAATCCTCGATTTGCTTCCTGTTGGGGCCGCTCAAATCATCCACGCCGCTTCCTCCAGCCACGGTCTTCAACACGTGGCACGTTCGGGCACAGTCTTTGGCCAGTTCCACGAACGGATCTTCCATCATCTCGTCCTGGTCGCGCGATAGATAAGTGGGTGCAAAAACGGGAACAGAACAAGGAGCCTCACCCGGACGAGAGTTAGGATCACGACGACAGCCTCGAACACTGCCTTAACGGGTGCGGATTCGATGGTGTACTTGAGGTTAGTGAGAGTTTCTATTTCGGCGTTCAGAACTGCGGTTATCGCTGGTTGATGTTCGATGTCAAGTGGTGTGTCGCCAACCGCCCAGGGTTCTGTGGTGGTCATGACACGGTGTGGCGGGCGATGGGAAGCCTGGGGCAAGATAGAGGGCAGTCGGATAGTTGAGCACGAGTCTCGCGCATGCCCTTCAATGCATTGCCATAGGGCCGCCCATCCTAAATGACATCCGCATGGTGGTTGACGCCGAGGTGGCTTTGCGTTGACGGTCCGAGATGCAGGCGAAACGGAGAGTGAGCTGAAGTGAGTTACAAGAGCGGGCCACAGCGGGTTTACCCAAGTTAGAACCCGAAAATGAGTAATTGAGTGACCGACTCTACCTAATCATAGGGACCGTTGGCCAGCAAACGGTAAAGTCCGGAACTGTGCAAACGGCATGATGGAACAACGGGATACATGACAACGAGGGAGCCGTGTAGAGCGCGATGTAATATAGGGAGCAGTGACAGCAGCCTGAGCTGTCAGGAAGTAAAGGCCAATTGTTGGTAGAGAGGGGGGACAGTGTGTAGGTGCAAGGGAGTGGATGACGGATGGGTGATAAAAATAAGACGACATCGGTCCTCGTAATAAGGATGTGCGCCAGCGGTCAGCGCTGACGAGTCAAGTCAACTCTCCGCCATTAGGGCTAAAAAACGGTGAGGCGAGATTCAACATCAGGGCACTCAATCAGGTCGGCAATCCCCCTCCTCGTCAGCTCCGGCAACAGCGCTGCCACATCATCCCCAAGATCCTCATATGCCTCCACCGCGTACACGACCTTTACGCGAAGTGGGTGTGAAATCCAGAACTGGACCAGCAAGCGGTCAAGGTCCGACCATCCATGTGGGTCATAAGATTCCCAATGGAAGCAACGAGATATATCCAATGTGATCTGTCGGATGATTTTTGATTCGGTGGTGTGGAGCACCGTGGTGATCCATTGGGGATACAGATTTCTGCACCGGAATACTATATCTCGGAGCATTGTTGCTTTGGAGAGGTCGAGCGTTGGTGTCTTGGACTCGTCTAGTGCAGGGTAAGGTATCAATCAGGTAGAGGGGCCAAGGAAGCACACCCGGGAGGCGGTTGGTGATGTCGAGAGATTCGAGGGTCCCAGAGCACCCCAACACCAAATTTGTTGTCGACAAAATGTCGTCTTTGGAGAACCATGGCACCGCGATCGTCGTAAATCGGATACCGTTCGGGAGGTCTGACAATCGGCGGGTGATGGACTGGATCCCTTCGTCCGTACGCAGGTCAAGGTACCCGGTGAGTCTTGGTGAGGTCGAAGGAACGTTCCACTCTACCATCCTACCCCCGCAGCTGTGAGAGACTAACGCCAGATCCTCGAGAAGGGGAAGTGTGCAGATGAAGCTGAAAATCTCTGAATCCGGGAGGAAGTTGAAGGTCAGATTCAGTGACCTGAGAACTGGGAATAATCCATGCAATGGGACAAGGGAGACCATTTGATCATACCACAAATCGGTGTCCACGTTCAAGTGTACAACACCACAAAAGGTGAGAATGGTATCTGCGTCTGCGGCAGTAATAATATGGGGGCTGGAAATGGTTAGAGACCGTGCATGGTGGGCAGGAGAGTCCATAGGATCCACGAAGGTTTCCCTCCACTAGGTGACGGGGCGATCTGGGGGATGGAACTCGATGTCGACGAAAAGGTGTTTTCGGGCCCGCTGAATCCATGATTTGGAGACGACGGAACAAGTCTTGAGCGTTGTTGGTTCATCGTGTAGGTTGTCGATGATGAGATCTAGTATCTCTGGTGGGAGGGAGCACCCCATCCTGGTTTCGATAGATCGAAGGGTGGGAGTAGGGAGCGGAGCCCGAAACCTTTCCTCAAGGCTCACCGCCACCGTGAATGGCTTCAAACACACGACATCAACTGTTCGAGACGTCTTCAGCCAAGCTGGTTCGACATCAATGGCCCACGCGACAGCCCATTTAGGTTGGCGATGAACAACCCACTTCACCCGCCGCTACTCATTGGCATCCGCCACACCACAAGTCGAAACGACCTCGTCGCTCTCTCCCTCCAACCGGAGTTTTCTCCCTCGAACCCATTCCGATTTCTCAACCCGAACAATGCGACACCGGTACTCTCCTCGCCACCCCCGGTTCTCCCACGTTTAAACCTTGCACCCTGTGGCGATCCCAACCTTCTCCGTGCCAACACTTCCCATTCTCAACGAAGAAGCGGGTCGGGATATGGGCGTCGGCCGTCAACTTCCAGGAGCACATCATTACACGTCTTATCCCGAGAAATTCTTTCCGTATCATGAACACCCTCAAGTCGAATGGGCCTACCCAGAGCATTCGTGGTGAGCAGTGGCTGGTGAAGGGGCGGATGAACGGTGGATCGATTCAAAGCGTACGACAGCCCTACTTTGTGATGAAATTTACCGTGGAAATCAATGTGCGTTCAACGCCCCGACACCAATTCCAAGCTAATTATGTTGAAGCATACAGTCATGACGATGTAAACTCGATGACTCCCCACTTGGCCAATCTCACGTACTGACACATCACGCACGAGCCGGCCTCGGATGAAGAAGGGTGTGACAGCGGACACCAGGGGACACTGGTTTCGGCGTGTCGCCAACCAAAGTTGTTCTACTCCGCCGTTGGGATAGTTGGTGGGACGTTGCATGTGTTCTGGGACCACCGGACACGAAGGAGTGACGCGACGGGGTCTTCGTTAGCGGCAGGGTTCTCAATCAAAACGAGGTACGTACTACCTCCTTGCTCGGCTTCCGGCGAATCGGTCGTGACCACTCCTTTTCTCCTCACGCTGGCTCCGATCGACAGACCAACTCCACGGAGACCATACACTGGTGTCGATGGACCACTCGGCGCCGGTTAAACCAAGCTCTAGGGTCCTCCAAACCCGTTGTATGTCGAGGGGTTGCCTGCGCCCACTTGGCGACGGGCTATCATGAATTTCCCCCTTCCCAATGTACCAGAGACTCACTCCCACCACAAATCCAAGGGCTGTCCCCATACTCGGACAAACCTTGAGGCTCTCGCGGGATGTCCAAGGAATAATCTAGCCTACCTGCCCACCTCCCCCGGTGACCTCCGAGGGCTGTCCGACTAGCATTCACGGTCGTAATGCGGGCGACGGTGGCTATCCTCGGTCGAGACCGGGGGATCCTTTGGTATGATCCGTTGGAGCTGAGAAGGGGGTGCGGGTGGTGAGCCCTGGCACGTTCCAACACATTTGATGATCTTGGCGGGTTTTACCTGGCTGGTCTCCTCTGCTTTCTTGGTCCCGCGTATGCCGCCCTTGTCATTTGTTCGCCTTTTGTTACCCTGTTCTCCGCCATTACGGAACGATACTGGATTCCTATGGCTCTGATATTTTGTCGTAGAACGCCTTCACCCCTTGACTGTCATCTCATACTTCTTCGTTTGACTCCCTTCCGATTCGCGCCTCCAGGGTCCTGTTGTCTGCAAGTTTCGCTCCGTTGTTTATAGTGTACGTTCTGTGATTGCGGTTCCTAGTTTGGCTCCGTGAGAGTTGACTAAATAGCGTTCAAACGTGTTCGCTGAATTAGTACGGTGGCCAGGTGGAAGGAAGGGCTCCATCCGACCATCGTGAACCTCTAATCTGTCCACCGGAAGCGGAGGTCAGTTGGGAGAGTTTCGGTCCGGTGTGCGTATGAAATGGCGCTGGGCCGGACGCCTTGAATGTTCCGCCTTACGACTAGTGCACGCAGGCGCTCAGAACGGTGGATAGCCGGGAACTTGTTTTCACCTTGGAAGACCCCTCCCTACCTCCATCAATGTCATCGAGCACCATGACAGGCCTGCAGAACGTCAAGTTGGACGGGTGAGATATCTCGCCTTGTGACTTCGTTTTATTGAATCGCTGTCGGTCACATAGTCGAGAAGGTGAGGTGCGTACCAGTGGGTGGGGGCCTTCCCCAAGTGCCAGAGTGAGCACGAAAAGAAGACGGTATGTTGTATTTTTTCCCATAGTCTTGTCAACTGAATGTATGGGCCCCAGACCCGGCGGGAAGCGTCAGAATTCGGGCAATTCGGATGGCTCTGGACAGCCTTTTTCTGCGTTGGGGTATGGTTTACGCACCCTCCGACACTCCGGAATTCTTCTGATCTTCTATCGTAGTGAGGATCCTGGAGGGGGATCAAGCAGGGGGAGAGACGGGGGGCAGACTAGAGGGCCAGCGAACAGGTGTGTGGCTGGCGTCTTAAGAGAGCGTCATTGTAAACCCCATACAGTCGGAAACAGGACACTTCGCCTACTGATGAGGTGCTTCGCGCTCGATTCTACGAAGACTACCGCAAGGTGGCGGAGGGGTACGACAAGGAGTTCGTAAAGAGGTACGATGAGGATTTGAACACGACGCTGATATTCGTGAGCCATACGATCCACTTTGGTGTGCACAAACATTGACTCGGTTTGCAGGCTGGCCTGTTCTCCGCCGTCACTTCCGCGTTCATCATCGAGGTCAACTCCCACCTCCAACCGGACCCAAACGAAGAAACCGCTGCGCTCCTCCGCGTCCTCATCTACAAGGTAGACAACGCCACTTTCGGCCAAGAAGCCCCTCCAGTCCCGCAGTGGCCTGGCCCTCCGCCTACAATTGTCCAGGCTCAAGCCATACTGTACGCCAGCCTTGCAGCCTCTCTCTTCTCCGCATTCCTCGCCATGCTCGGCAAGCAGTGGTTGAACCGGTATGCGTCGACTGGGATGCGAGGGGCTGCCATCGAGTGCGGCCGAGATCGGCAGCGCAAGCTCAACGGCATCGTCACCTGGTATTTCGAGTATGTGATGGAGTCACTACCGTTGATGCTGCAGGCTGCGCTGTTGCTACTCGGCTGTGCTCTCTGCCGGTACCTCTGGGAGATCAACACTACAATCGCATCAGTCGTTATTTGTGCCACCTCCTTCGGCGTTACTTTCTACTCTGTCATTGTCGCGGCAGGGACGGTATCAGAAATCTGTCCATATCAAACGCCCGGATCCCGTGTCCTCCGCTCGGCCGCCTCAGCCATCGCTTCAGCTTTGGGGGATGCCGTCGGGTGCTCTGAAACTGTTGACGTATTCCGGACAATTGTGGCGCACCACTGGCCCCTCCAACCCGGGAATGACGTGGCATGCACATTGAGCGGCGCCTTCTGTCAACTACCTGTGGCGCTGTTCATCGACACCTTCAGTCTTGTGCGGGGGATTTTCCAGCCATTGGTGAACTTTGCTCGTCGAGTGCACACCCGATTTCCCGGCGCGCCTTCCACTCCAGGGCCTGGATCGGAACAACGAACGGCCGTGCTGGACCTACAATGCATCTCGTGGATGCTCCGGACGTCACTGGACAAGGCCGTCCACCTGTCAGCCCTGGAATCACTTGCAACGATGATGCCGCTGGCCGACTTCGATCACACCCTCGTCACGTATTGTTTCAACGTCTTCATCGGCTGTGTGAAGGTCACCAATCGCACCGTGGTGATTACCCAAGGGCTGGAACAACTGGCAACAGCGTCAGTCATGTGCGTTCTCCGTACCTTTTCACACCTTTCAGTCATGGACCCGATGTCAGGCGTTCTCGAGGATATCCGTCAGCGTTACAACACGGTTTTCCCGTCGGAGACCTATTTTGAAGGCTTCACATTTTACCACACTCTCGGCGCAATCCACAGGCTACTGAATCCAGACGAGGGACGCCTACAGCAGGACAGGATCGAGTGGCAGGATTACAAACCATCCGTTCGTGAATATGTCATATTTGCTCATGCACTTGCCAAGCTCGCCAGGTCTGAGTACCAACGTAGAGGACCTTGGGAGGAGAAGGTACCTCGTTGGATCCTTCGCTTTGCACTCCATTCCCTGTCCTTGGACCCCCAGCCCCCTACCTCGGTTGTCGTTGACAGTCTCTCGATTATCGCGACTGATCTGGGCTGTGGTGTCTCAGACGCCGGAAGTATGATTTCGGACGAGAGGTAAATTTATACCTAATGGATGATGGGCTCTCTGACCCAGAACTAGTGCGCAGATAGATCGCGTTTCGGCTCTGATATCTCGGAAACTCGAAGCCATGATCAGGGTCGCCGATCCGGACCCAATCTGCTCCAGGCGCAAGGCCATCACCGCTTTCTTTCCGTACGCAGCCTGGCAAGAACAAAATGGGAAGGGCGAGACACTTGACACGTTCCTTCATGCTGCAAGGACTTCAGGGGAGCAGGGATTCATGTGGCATTGCGTTAAGCCACTCATCGTCACGTTACTCAAAGACGAACATTCTATTTCCCCGAAGCGGGCCATCGTGCTTGTGTCACCCCACCTGGCGTGGTGCAACTTCACGAACAACGAGTACACGATCCAACTGTGGGCAGCGGCGGTCTTTGCAGTGCCATATACGCAGGATATCGGTCAGTGTGTGGTCGATACGTTGTTGCTGATCGAATCTCAGGATTCCCTACGATCACACCTACCCGTTACCATGTGGTCATTGTTAAACAAACGCCCTCCTCTCCCTCCCATTTGTGCAGGACGTTCATTGGGGACTAAACGGGGCTCTGTCCAAACGGTCCGCAGGCTCGGGGACATTGAAACCCTCACGTCATACCTTCTTCTCGTCTGGTCAGAGTGGGATGGTATCCTCTCCGGTTTCGAGGATATGTGCACCTCAATCAAGGAGGATTTCAGTGGAATTAGGACGGGGCGCCACCGGAAAGAACTGCTCCAACGTCTGGACCACGTCCTGGGGCAATTGGAGAGAGGGCTAAGCCATCTCCGGCAGTTCAAGCCAAGTCTCCCTGGAACTCATATCTGGGCGGCGAAACCGCAATACAGGATACTCAGGGAGCTATTACTTGAGGCGGACAGGGAAGCTACCGACGAGCTGACTCGTGAGACTCTTGAATCGGCTCTCCTTGGTTTACTACTAACCCCCAGACGCAGGGTACCACTCAACATTCATGTGTGCGGTTCCTCTCCCGTGCCCTTAGTTACGTGTCTGGACCACCACGTACTTCACCCACGACCGCACTCGTCATCTTATCCGGTCACGCGACTCCTTTTGGCGTTCTCACTTTGTTGCGCTGCCGTTGATTCTGGGGGTGACAGGAGGATTATTTCGCGGCCATGTGGTCTTAGTTGGGCTTCCGGGCCACCTTTTTTTCCACTTTGCAGGACATTTCTGCTTGGATTAGTTCATTATAGAGTGAGACTGTGGATATCTTATATTAACTCGTGACAATCCAGCCGCTGCGAGAGTCACCCGGGACAGCACACTATCCACCCGTGGGTTATCACTCTGAAGATCGGCTCCCTTACGGTGTTGTGCGAAATAAGAGAAAGCGGGTGGAGGAGCAAAACAAGTGGACAAGACGGCTGGGTTCCGTACAGGGGGTGGGGATGATAAATAACAGCAAAAAGGATCAACGGTTGGAGCCACCAAAGAGCTGCCGGAGGAACGATTTGGAGTGGCCTTTCTGTTTCTTCTGAGGAAGGTTGGATGGGGGAGGATCGTGGCGCAGGTCGAGATGTGGGTAGGTCTCTGCTCCACGAAGGTTATCCTGTGGTCTCTCGGACCACGGCTGCGTGGGGGCCCGAGACTCAGGCTGTGGCTCCTTGAATGCCTGAGATGCTTCCTGTGACGGTTCACCGCGCTGAGTGGATGGTGTGCTCAGACTGTCGAATGGACCAGAGGTGGTTTGCAATTCTGCAGGACTCTCCGAGACAACATTTGAAGAGGGCGGAAAGGGTCCACCTGTGCCGTCGCTCGGTGGGTAACGTGAAGAGAAGATCAAAATCACCAACTCACAGTATTCCAGCGTGTCTGACGTTGGTTCCTCATGGTTGGAGGCAACATTCTCGATCTGGGAGCAAGGTGGCATGAGCCCTCGCCAGTTCGCCGCCTCCCTCTCAAGATGCATCACAACCTCTGTAACCTTCGGTCGCAGTTTTGGGTCGCCATCCCAGCAGCGTTGGGTAAAACCCCACAATATATCGGAAAATCCGATGGATAACACGTTCCCCGGTTTAGCTGGACGTTTCCCTTGGATCACAGACCATACCAACGCCGATTGTCCGACACCATGGAATGGGATTTCACCTGTAAGGACCTGGGCCACATAAGCAAACGGCGGCATTCACGATCTTGCTCGCGCACCTGGAAGATAACCAACCCGAACGCGTAGGTGTCCGCCTCTGGCGTGGGTACCGAATCTCGAATATCAAACCTCGAAGGCACCAGGAGTTCCGGAGACATGAACATCACCGTTCCACCCTCTAATTGTGCACTGCATGACAACTTCTGGCCAGGATTGAAAACCATAGTCGTAAAACAAAAGTCTGTGAGGCAGGCACGAGGAGGCGTGTCGTTGGACATGAGGATATTCTCCTGTCAGATATCAGAAAAGGAACCGGTCGCAAGGCGATGGGCCACCGACCCCTTTGAGGTTACCATGTGTGAGGCCGGCATCATGGAGGTATTTCAGACCCTTGGCCGCCCCGTGCAACTGTTGTCTCGTTTTAGCGAAGGGTGTGATAGGGAAGTGAAGTAACGTACCAGCTCCAACCTGTTGGCGTGGTTATTTTTGATGAACTCCAAGATGTTCCCGTGTACCATCCACTCCGATACAATAGTGAATTGTCCTCTGTCCATATCCCCTTGAACACCAACAAATTTCAACACGTTCGGATGAGATACCGTGCCTAAGAGGATGACTTCCTTGCAGAATCGCTGGGGGAGGTCAAGAACGCGTCTCAAATGGTGGGAAAAACATCGTTGATGCTCACCTTCTTCATCTTCAAGAGATCGTCCGGCGCTGCGACCCTCAGGGTCTTCACCGCGACGAGGTGTCCCATATACCTTCCGGACCTGGTATCTGCGAATCCACCGGACGCGAACATCTTGTCTTCAATTTCGACCTTTTCCTTTATTATCATGGAGTCTGGAAGTCGTCCATGATATCCAGCAAGTCTCCTCAACGTGAGGAATAAAAACTGCTTCTCTGCGGGTTTGAGGTTATGCTCTGCGATGCCCTGACGAAACCACATGAGACGGTGAAATCGACAAACACAGATCGCGACTTACGCGGTCCAAAACCTCGATACACAATTCCGCGTCTTTGCGGTCCAGACGTGAGACGAAAGTCCTGCCCTCTTTATCGATCAAAATCTCAACCAAGGTCCGAACAGCTCTGGCTTCATCGATTGTGCTGGTGACTCCCTTCCATAGCTTTTGGTAATCTTTCGTCATGGTCCTTCGAAGAGGCGTCGAAGGCGGGTGCTGGAGAGGCAGGATGGAGGGGAAGAGGATTAGTCAACCTCATTGGGTCTGTCGAACGGTTTCACCAGAGCGGCAGGACTGTTCCTCGGCTTTTCCCGGAGGGCGCGCGGCTGGTTGGATTGTCCGTGTCACGCTCGTTTATTTCTTCGTCCCGGTTGTTTTCAGATCAGCGGCTACGTGCGATAAAAATGTGACGCCTGCCCGTTGGCGATGGCTTGTAACCCTCAAAGTGAGGGCGAAATCGGGGTCACGACTATATTCACTACATCTTGTGATCGTCAGTACATTACCGTGGTCTGCTTGAGGAGACTAGGGGTCACGGGTTGTGGCAAAGGAGTGAGAAAAGAGCGTCCGACCGAAGAGATCTAAGGAATCCAAAGGAAAGAGAGAAAAATCGGCCACTATTACCACCGCTGACCAGCTCACCGTCACCGGTGATCGAGGGCACAGGCTGGGTGCAGGCATCTTGGGAGGGTAGAAGGGTCGGAGGCGGAGTAGACGATGCGATGGGGGTGGTCGAGGCGCAAAGGCGACTTGGGAAAAAAGTGAAAGTTGGTTCAATTTATGCGACAGTGCGACGTGCAAACTGCGCTAGGGCACGGCCCCAAGAAATCGACCGTATTCAGAATATTAGCAAAGCCGAACTTCTTTTGCGAACAACGGGTGGTATAAAATGAGGCTGAGGGAAGCCCCCAATTTACGATTGCGCCGGATTCCCTCTCAGCGCCGCCCAGCTCTGCCGGCTCCGCTCAGGTCCAAGACTCTGGAAACAACCGACAGTCCCTCGAAAGTCCAAACATACACAACATAAGGATCTACACAGGAAGGACTACACCTCGAAGAAAAAAACGCGGGGTTATCTCGTTGCAGTGGGACACCGTGCTACGCTCATTCAACCCACTGCACCCAGTCGGCAATCCCTCTCCTCGTCAACTCCGGCAAAAACACCGCCATACGATCCCTCACATCCAGTTCTCCCTTCCCCGGCGCGTGTATGACCTTCAAACGAAGTGCATGCGAAACTGAGGACTGGACGAAGAGGGAGTCGAGGTCCAACCACTCCTGGTGAACCGTTTCCCAGGTCGTGTCTTCGATGGCGGAGCGACGAGGCAATTCCAACGACAAACGTTGGAGGTTCTTGGGCTCGACGGTATGGAGTGTCTCGCTGATCCATTGAGCACGCAGCCCGCCGCACCGAAACACCACATCCCGGAGTTTCGCTGCTTGGGAGAGGTCGATTCCAATCATCCCGGAAGCGTCTGTGTGTAGCAGTGAGTTGTCAATCGGGTATGGGAGTGAGGGAAGTGCACCTGAGACGTGATTTGCAATGTCGAGGGATTGGAGGGTATCGGCGCACCGACACCAAGTCCATCGTCGACCTGACGTCTTATTTGGAGAGCCATGGCACCGTGATCTTCGTGAAGTGGATACCGTTCGGGAGGTCCAACAATCGATGGGTGATGGTCCGGGTCCCTTCGAACACAGTCTCAACTTTGAGGGAACCGTTGAGTCTGGGTGAGGTCGGAGGAGCGCTCCACTGTTCGTCCTTGTGTCCGCGGCCAAGGGAAACCAAAGTCAAATCCTCGAGAAGGGGTAAGGAGCACATGAGGCCAAAAACCTCCGAGTCTGGGAAGGAAATGAAGGACAAATAGAGAGAGTTGAGAACGGCGAATAATCCATGTAATGGGGCGAGAGCGATCCGGGCATCGCGCCATGCGACAGTGATCACGTCCAAGCGTTCGACATTGCAAAAGGTGAGAATCGTGTCCACATCCGAGGCTTTGATGAGGTGTGGATGGCGAATAGATAGGGAACGAGTGTGATGAGCGGGAGAGTGCATAGGATCCGGAAACGCGTCCTTCCACAATTCGACGCTGGGACACGAGGCGTAGAAACTTGTTTCGGTCGGGGGCGCGATAGGCGGGTATTGAAGGGTGCTGCTGCCCCCGAGTTCTAGAGGCGTTCCGGTTGGCTTGACTCGGGAAAGTCAGATGGAGGAACAGGGATGAGACGAAAGCGGTACGTGGGAACCTGAAAAGTTGGAGCTGAGCATGTCGTTACATTGGGCTGGCAAAGGCTTCTAATCGGCGCCAGTCAGTGAGTGATTGAACTTTGAGGCTTATACGAGGTCGGAGGGAGTGAGTTTAATTGTACGAGTGGTTACGTAACTAATAAGGCGCAAGGCCGACCAGCGGCAGAGCCCGGGACGCGAGGGTTTACTCATAGTTTTGTCCGACTATCCCCAATACCTACACTTGTGTTCAAATCCATTGTAGTACAATTATTCAAAATAGGAAAGCAGCTTAGAAACAGCATGGGGCGGTGCAACCGACAACAGGCGTGGTCCCAAACGAGGGACGAAGAAGTTCTAGATTGATGTCCATGAAGGAAACGTCGGATCGTTTGGTACCACGAACACACTCAGCGCAAGAAGCACATGTGAAGGACCTCAAAGCGTCTGACGACGTCATAGAACGGAACTCGTGGATCATGTTTGCTTTCTCGGCATGGGGAACCCGTAGTCTCGGATCCAGCCGTTCCGCGATCAAAATTACCCGCGCGGTGCAGGGGTGTTGGTGTACCACCGCGTACCATCGCGTACCAGCCGGAGGTTTCGCCGATGTGTTGAGCGTCAGACGACTTCACGGTGAAAAAAAAAAAGCCGGTCGACGGCTCTCCGTTTTGATCCATTCAGATATGATTTGGAAGAGGGTTCCAACGGTACCAACAGCGCCAAGTGGTTGTTGCCCCTTCCTCGCGGTGATGCCTCTGTAAAATGCCTGCAATGGTTTCAGTGACACGCGTTAGTGAGCCGGAAACAATCCAAACCTGATCACTTGCTTCCCAAGTCTCAATAGCGGCCACTTTTTCGTCGTACTCTGGTTCGTGAGCGTCCACAACACCAGACGTGATATACAATCTCCCCCCCCAGACGCTTTCATTGGAGGTGGGTTGGGACCGTGGTGCCCCGATTCTGTCGAGTACGTCGTCGCCTGAGTGGGGTCCCCAGAGGGAGATCACCGGGAGATGGTGCCTAATGTGTCGTCAAGTCAATACCAGAACCCGTCGAAAGTGCCCGCTCAGCTCACCCTATCCGGGATCCTTGCAGACTCTGAGTCTGATCTGTCAGGATCTATCGCTCTCGCCTCGAGGCCCTGGTAATATGTAGAACCATGCGACAGAGCTGAAAAACCCGTGAGCAAAAGGGTAGGTACTGATCTGGTCTAATTTTGGTCACCTTTCAGCAGGAGTTCCTGCGATGGCTGAGACGGGACTGATCGAGATGGAGAGGACGCTTCACTCTCGTCCGTGCTCTCCCCGGTACTTGGATCAGAGTTCCGTACGGTTGGATTTTCGATGAATGAGGTGGAAGTTGTTTGAGGAGAGGGCGGCGTCCAAGACCTTGAAGCCCCCTCCAAACACTGCAATACATCTTCGATGTTCGGACGGTCGCGTGGGCTGGGTTTCCAGCAACGCTCCAGCACACACCAGACACTATCCGTGAACCACGTCCCTTTCTCTCCTCGCGGCCTCCCAGGACGTTCACCCTTAATGATCGCCCCAATGATAGCTGGGCCATGGTGCCGAGAAAACGGTACCCGTCCGCTCAGAACTTCGTACACCACCATCCCAAGCGCGTAACAGTCCGAGTATTTCGTCTGACGACTGTCCTTGAGATCGAACTTCTCCGGATCAAAGAGTTCTGGACTCATCCATCGTGACGTGCCGCCCGGTATAAACGAGTTCGAGGATCCGGTGTTTGTGATGTCCAGTGTGATTGTAAGCAGGCCGAAGTCCGCCAGGAGGGCGCGACCGGCCAGATCGATGAGGATATTGGCCTTAATGGACGAAGTCTATCAGAGGGAGGGGGAGAGACGCAAATTCTCGAGGACATACCCCTTTAAGATCACCGTGGATCATTCCCTGACCGTGGATATAGATCAATCCCCTTGCGACGTCTTCCAACTGCCGAAGTTATTTATTTGTCAATGGTAACTATGGATGCCAGGAGGATGAATGACGAGCTCACGAGTTTGAACCGGTTTTCATGCGGATGCGCCTTCACAAACTCGTTGATGGTCCTGTTTTCCATCCACCTCGACATCATACAGAACTTGTTTTCGGCCATTGTCGCTCCTAGCAGCGGCAACACGTTTGGATGCCGAAGAGCTCTCCAGGTTATGACCTCCTTGCAGAACCTCTATAAATGTTGCGCCCGGTTAGCCAACACGAGTAAACAAGTAGAAATCTGCAAGTGTCGTACGTCATTCAGAACCTGCAAGTCGTTGTCCCTGCGTAACTGCAAAACCTTGACCGCGACCTCCTTCCCGCGGTATTCACGCTTCGACACGACCGCAAACCCACCGTGACACGGAGCCACATCGATTGGATGGTCGTGTAACTCGAAATGGAGTGATCCTGGAAGCAAGGAGTGGCCAGCACACATCCTGTATAGCGATTTCACGCATTTCTTTCTGATTCGCGATGTGAAATCGAGGCTACCTAACGCCTAACCACCAGAAACAGGTCGGAGCGGAGTTCAACGAGCAATTTCTTCAGTGATGGAATAATGTAATAACATACCTCGTCCATTATGTCGGCAAAGGTCTGAGGGTCGTCCCCTTTGAGCTCTCTAACGATAGTGGCTGCCTTCACGTTTGAGACGATGGTCTCGATGACGGAGAGGAGTTCATCCTGGGGGACGGCGCGGCTGACCAAGCGATTCAAGGCTCGTCTGTCGGAATCGGAAATGAGCGGTTGTTCAGAGAGGTGGTTTGTATTCCTCGGTGGTAGAGGCAAGGGTAGGGCATTCTCGTAGAATGGGCCTCCATTGATAACATCGGAACCGGTAAGCGCAGGGGGCACAGCATCTTCAACAAAACCAGCCCCGCCAACCAAGGAGTCTGGAGTGGGTGCTGGGGGACGCGGTTCGTTGGATTGCCTGTCACCTTCACATTAGCCCGGTAGTCTCAGATATTCACCAATAGACGGGACTGACATATCCTACATTGAGCGGAGGGTTAGCGGGTAGCGGGCCAACGACGGAAAGAGGACAACGCACCATCACGGAAGCAGGCGTCGAGGGTTCCACGTTAGTAGACCTGTGTGCAGGTTGTCTAATTTCGCTGACCTCGAGGCTACCGCCTCGCGCCTGGGGTAGTTTAGAAACCGTAGCTATTTAAAACCACCGGCCACGTACGTCGAAAACTCTCAGTATCTCCAACATCTTCGTCCGCCACACGAAAAGGTATTGCTCGGTGGACCCAGGACATTGCTCCCGCGAATCACGGGGATGGTTCGCCCGTTCCTTGACGAAAAATTCGATGCGACGTATGATTCTAGTATCACTCGTTACGGTGGGGAGAGTGGGTCAGACTTGGTCAACACACCTTCCTAAATCCTCCACTCGCTTCGCACTGGGGCTGCCACTAAAGTTATCCGCATCGCTTCCTTCAGCCACGGACTTCAACACGTGGCACGTCCGAACGCATTCTCTGGTCAGTTCCACGAATGAATCTTCCTCTACTATCTCGTCCTGGTTGTGCTACTGATAAGTGGACGTGATAGTGGGAACGGGGTCAGAAGGCTCACCCTGACGAGAGTTAGGATGCCAATAACAGACTCGAACACTCCATTCACAGGTATAGATTCGATGGTATCCTTGAGGGTGGTGAGGGTTTCGATGTCGGCGTTCAGCACTGCGGTTATCGCTTCATGTTGCGCAACGTTCGTCGGTGTGTCACCTATCGCCCAGGGTTCGAGGGTTGTCATGACTCAGTGTGGCGGGCGATGGGGCCCTGGGGGACCGAGGACGAAATGATGGGTAGTTGGATAGTTGGGCACGAGGCTCATGCATGGCCTACAATGTATTGCCCCAGGACCGCTCATCCAGAATAGCATCCGCGTGGTGAATTGATACGGAAGTGATTTTCCCGTTGATAGTCCGAATGCCAGGCGAAAGAAGAAAAGAGTTGAAGTGAGCTGCAAAAGCGGATGGTGGCGGGCGCGGTCAAGTTGGGACTCGACAGAGTTATGTAACTCGTCCGCGTCCGAGGTCGATCGACATCACTCCAAGAGCCCGTGTGTGGTCAAGACTCTGGGAACAATCGATAGCCCTTCTACAGCCAAAACATGCATGACATACATATCTACACGGGAAAGACCACATCTCGAAGAAAAAAACGCGGGTTTATCTCGTCGCAGTGGGACACCGCGCTACGCTCATTCAACACACTGCACCAAATCGGCAATCCCTCTCCTCGTCAGCTCCGGTAAAAACTTCGCCACACGATCCCTCACGCCTTCCTCTCCCTTCCCCGGCGTGTTTATGACCTTCAAACGAAGTGAGCGCGAAACCCAAAACGGGACCAACAGGGAATCGAGGTCCAACCACTCCGGGTGAACCGTTTCCCAGGTCGTGTCTTCGATGACGGAGCAGTGTGATAATTCCAACGACAAACGTTGGAGGTTCTTGGGCCCGATAGTGTGAAGCGTCTCACTGATCCATCGAGCACGCAGCCTGCCACACCTAAATACCACATCCCGGAGGTTTGCTGCTTGGGAGAGGTCGATTCCAGTCATCCCGGAAGCGTCTGTGTAATCGTGAGTTGTCAATCGGGTATGGGAAGAAGTGAGGGAAGCGCACCTGAGCCGTGATTTGCAATGTCGAGGAATTGAAGGGTATCGGCGCACCCCGCCACCAAATCCATCGTAGACCTGACATCTTCTCCGGAGAGCCATGACACCGCGATCTTCGTGAAGTGGATGCCGTTCGGGAGGTCCAACAATCGATGGGTGATGGACCGGACCCCTTCGAACACAGTCTCAACCTTGAGGGTTCCGTTGAATCTAGGTGAAGTTGGAGGAGCGTTCCACTGCTCGTCTCTGTGTCCGCGGCCAAGAGAAACCAAGGTCAAGTCCTCGAGAAGGGGAAAGGAACAAATGAGGCTAAAAATCTCCGAGTCTGGGAGGGAAATGAAGGACAAGTAGAGAGAGTTGAGAATGGGGAACAGTCCATGCAACGGGGCGAGAGAGATCCGGGCATCGCGGCATCCGACGGTGATCACATCCAAGCGTTCGACATTGCAAAAGGTGAGAATCGTGTCCACATCCGAGGTCGTGATGAGGTGTGGATGGCGAATAGATAGGGCACGAGTGTGATGAGCGGGAGAGTACATAGGATCCGGAAACGCGTTCCTCTACGATTCGACGCTGGGACACGAGGCGCAGAAACTGATCTGAGCGAATAGGTGTTTTTGCGTTCGTCGAATCCACGACTTTGAGACAAGGCAACAGGTTTTGAGCGCAGTTGGATCGTCGCGCATCTGGTCGGCGACGTGGTCTAGCATCTCTGGAGGGAGGTGGCATGGCATTTTGTTTCTGTCAGAGCGCGATAGGCGGGTATCGAAGGGTGTTGCTGCTCCCAGGTTCTAGAGGCGTTCCGGCAGGCTTGACTTGGGAAAGGCAGATGGAGGAGGATGAGACGAAAGCGGAACGTGGGAACCTGAAGTTGGAACTGAGCGTGCATCAGGAAAACGTGGGTTACACACCCAATCCGGAACCACGCGGAACCCGGATGGACGGATCATCGGTCGGCCGGGTGAACCGGAAACCTAGTTCCCGGGTGTGCTCCACCCATTAGCAAGCTGGCTGCTGCGGAGTTTTACAGCCGTTGTAATTTCGATAGACCGTTTTCCACAGAATAGGCCCAAAATCGTTGTTTACCTTTTGATCGTATTGGGGCTCGGCGCCCGGCATGACGCACAGTGC
>Ga0307511_10001563_pt1 | contig 24297 bp, 23 predicted proteins | sample 13_EM_MG_FD_200266 | JGI IMG/M metagenome (GOLD analysis project Ga0307511, IMG submission 200266) | Populus trichocarpa ectomycorrhiza microbial communities from riparian zone in the Pacific Northwest, United States - 13_EM | ecosystem: Host-associated > Plants > Roots > Unclassified | place... | reverse complement strand
GTGCCGGCCTGACGCTCTACGGAGTCCTACGCGAGCTACAGACCTTGCTCGCGTGTTGGACCGGCACATGCACCACCTGTCAACGACCACTACCGGACCGAAGATCGACTTAACGAAGCACTACTAGGTGGCGAGGCCGACCGGATCAGCCGAAGTCGCGGACGAAGATGTTGGAGCTGAACCCGAACTCGGGCACGCCGGGGGCGAAGTTCTTGGCCACCGAGGCGAAGGCGAGGTGCCGGCCGTCGGCCGAGAAGGCCGGATCGTAGGAGCCGTAGTCGCCCGGGGTGCCGTCGGTGGCGACGCTGGCCCGGGAGGTGGTGGCGGTGGCCCGGTCCCAGAGGTAGATCTCCCCGGGGTAGCTGTGGTCGCCGGGCACCAGTTCGTCCGCACCGGATTCGTAGGCGACGTAGCGGCCGTCGGCGGAGATGGTGGGGAAGATGTTGGTCGTGCTGCCTCTGCTGAGCTGCCGGCCGGCCGGGTCGACGTCGATCCGGGTGGTGGTGGACGTTTCCCGGTCGTACAGGAAGATGTCGTTCTCGTCGTTGGTGTCGCCCGGCACGAGAGTCGAGGCGTACGAGATGTACACGACGTGGCGGCCGTCACCGGAGATCCGGGCGAACCGGCTGACGCTGTCGCCCTGCCGACCGCCGGCGCCGATGCTGACCCGGTCGGTGCGCGAGTCCAGCCGGTCGTGCACGAAGACGTCGCCGTAGTGGTTGGTGTCGCCGGGAACGAGGTTGCTCGCCTCGGAGGCGAACGTGACGTAGCGGCCGTCGGCCGAGATGGACGGCTGCCAGCTCAACCCGTTGGCCTCCAGGCCGTTCGAGTCGACGCTGACCCGCGTGGTGGTATTCCACTGCCGGCTGTACTCGAAGATGTCGGACTCGCCGTTGTCGTCGTGGGCCATGAGGTTGCTCGCGGCCGAGTAGAACGCGACGAACATCCCGTCGGTCGAGATCGCCGGGGCGTAGCTGCCGGAGTTGGCCTGGTCGCCCACCGAGCCCACGCTGATCTTGCTGGTCGCGCCGGTCAGCATGTCGTGCAGGAAGATGTCGGACCGCCGGTTGGTGTCGCCCGGCACCAGGTTCGACGCGTACGAGCTGAACACCACGTAGCGGCCGTCGCCCGAGATCGACGGTTCCTGGCTCACGTTGTCGGCCTGCGCGCCGGTCGAGTCGACGCTGACCCGGGTCGTGACACCGGTCTGCCGGTCCCGCACGAACACGTCCTCGGCTTGGTTGGTGTCACCGGCGACGAGGGTGTTCGAGTAGGAGGTGAAGGCCACGTACCGGCCGTCGGCCGAGATGGACGGCTCGCTGCCGCCGCCGGCCGGGGTCACGCCGTCGGGGGCGAGGCTGACCAGGGTCGTGGTGGCCGGCGCGGTGTCGGCGTACGCGATGCCCGACGGCGCCAGCGCCGCCAGCGCCAGCACCGTAACGATGCGTCTCATTGCTGCCCTTCTGCTCGGTTTGCCGCAGCTTGTCGGGATTCACGGCGGCCGAGCATCGGGATATTCCCTACGAAACACCCTCCTTAGGACATTCGGCCGGCGCGGTGAGAGTTGCCTGGTCGAGGCCGGTGAGGACCAGGGCGATCACCCGGGAGTCGGTCGGCAGCTGGCCGTGGGCCAGCCGCGCGCCGGGGCAGAGCTGTTGCAGGGACACGTTGATCGCGCCGGGCAGGCGGGCGGAGTCGGGCGGGGTGACGGTCTGGTCGTCCTCGGTCCAGATCGACAGCCACGGCAGCCCGGCCGCGCCGCCGATGGGCGCGAGGACGGGGCTGCCGGGCGCCAGCTGCTGACAGGCCGTGGGGCAGGCGCCGGGGGCGAGCGCGTTGCCGGCGGCGGCGAGTTGGGTGCCGTGCAGCGGGGAGCCGAGGGTGATCACCCGGCGGGCCTTCTTCGCCCCGTCGTCATCGGCCACCCACAGCCGCGTGACCACGCCGCCGGCCGAGTAGCCGACGATGTCGACGGACGGGCTGCCCGCCTGTATGGCGTCGTTGACCGCCTTGTCCAGCACCGACACCTGCTGGAGCAGGTCGCCCGTGCCATCACCGGGCAGCGTCAGGATCTCGGCCTGCCGCCCGTCGGCGTGGATCCGGTCGGCCAGGGGTTGCAGGGAGTCGCGGTCGCCGCCGAAGCCCGGCACCAGGATCACCGTTCCCGGCTGGTCGGTGCGGATGGCCGTCGCCGGGCCCGGCATCAGCGAGCCAACGATCTTCACCACCAGCACCACGATGGCACCCGCGAGGAAGAGGAACAGCAACCGTCGCCGGGGACTCAAAGCTCGCCATCTCACACTTCATCATCCGTGCGGACGGGGATGCGGGCAACCGACCCGTGTCTACGCGAGCAATCCCAGCAGCCTGGACGAGCTGTACCGTCTGGTCACAAGGGATCTCGGCGCGCTCAGCGTGGCGTCGGTCGACACAGTGTTGGTGGGCCGGGCGGTGAAACGGCCGGAATCGGCCCGGGCCCTCATCGAGAGGCCACGGCCGCTTCCGTCTCCTCGGTGATCAGGTCCAGGTTGATCGCCACGGCGACCCGGACCCCGGCCGCGGCAGCACCGATCAGCTGCTCCATCGGGTTGGTCACATTGCCGGCGACCCACACGCCGGGGACCTCCGTGGCCTCGCCGTCGGCCGGAACATAGGTGCCGGCCGGCTGCTCGGCGGTGTCGAGACCGAGCGCGGACAGCACGTCGGCGTTGGAGCGGGCCTTCGGGGCGATGACAAAGGCCTGGTGGTCCAGGTCGTCCAGGCTGCGAACCTTGCCCTCGACGACCCGGATGCCGCGCGCCCCGAACTGCCGCCACTGCGTGTCGTCGAGCTCGACGACATCGTTGAGGTAGAAGGTGATGTCGGCGCTCCACTGCCGCCACATCAGGGCCTGGTGCACGGACACCGGGCTACAGCCGAGCACGCCGATGCTCTGGTCCCGCACCTCCCAGCCGTGGCAGTACGGGCAGTGCAGCACGTCCACGCCCCACCGCTGCGCCACACCGGGAATGTCCGGCAGCTCATCGGTCAGGCCGGTGGCGACCAACAGCCGCCGACCGTCCACAGTGGAGTCGTCGGCCAGTTGGACGGTGAACCCGGTGGCCGTCTTCGCCGCCTTCACGGCCTCACCGGCCCGGATCTCGCCGCCGTAGCCCTCGACCTCGGCGCGGCCGATGCGCAGCAGCTCCAACGGGTTGACGCCCTCTCGACCCAGGTAGTTGTGGGCGTGCCCGGCCCGGGCGTTGCGCGGCCGGCCCGCGTCGATGACCAGCACCGACCGGCGGGCCCGGCTCAGCGTCAGGGCCCCGCTCAGTCCGGCGGCTCCGCCGCCGATCACGATCACGTCGTAGCTATCGTTCATGAGGCGATGATGCGGACCGCCGGGTGCAACCGGCAAAGGATGTTGCTGTTTTCGCAAAAGGAGCGGCTGTGGTCGACATCAGGGACATCGAGGCGGCGGCCGAACAGATCGCCGGACACGTGCTGCGCACCCCGACCCTGCCCAGCCCCGGCCTGTCCGCGCTGCTCGGCGTGCCGGTGACGGCCAAGCTGGAGCTGCTCCAGCTCGGCGGGTCGTTCAAGGTGCGCGGTGCGGCGGCGAAGCTGCTCGCCCTGACCGACGCCGAGCGAGCCGCCGGGGTGGTCACGGTCAGCGGCGGCAACCACGCGATCGGGGTGGCGCTGATGGCCGAGGCGCTCAAGGTGCACGCGACCGTTGTGATGCCCAAGGCCGCGCCGGCCCGCTCGGTCGAGGCGACCCGCGCGGCCGGGGCGGACGTGCGGCTGACCGACGACATCGCCGCCGCGTTCGCGTTGACCGAGGAACTCCAGCAGGGCGGGCTGACGCTCGTGCACCCGTTCGCCGACCCGATCGTGCTGGCCGGGCAGGGCACCGTGGGCCTCGAGCTGAGCGACGACGCCGACGAGCTGACCGATGTCCTGGTGAGCATCGGCGGTGGCGCGCTGATCTCCGGGGTCGCCGTCGCGCTGACGGCGCGGCGGCCGGGGATTCGGGTCTGGGGCGTGGAAACCGAAGGGGCGCGCACGATGGCCGACGCGCTGGCCGCCGGCGGCCCGGTGCAGACCGAACTGTCGTCGATCGTGACCACGCTGTGCGTGCCGGTCACGTCGCAGCTGGCCTACGACCATGTGTCCACTTTGGTCACCGACGTGCTCGCGGTGTCGGATTCCGAGGCCGTGCAAGGAGTTGTGCAGCTGGCCGAGCACGCCAAGGTGTGGGCCGAGCCGGCCGCCGGGTGCCTGCTGCCCGCGGCGCGCCGCGTGCTGGACAAGGTGGGCCCCGACGCCCGGCTCGGTCTGGTGCTGTGCGGCGGCAACGCCGCCTTCAGCGACATGACCAAGTGGTCCTAGAACTGCTGGAACGCCTTGGTGAAGTCGCCGGCGCCCTGGCTGACGCCGCTGCACGTGGACGAGGCCGTGGTGCTGCCGGCGCAGCCGCCGTTGTCCCGGCCCTCCGACCAGAACGACAGCATCTGGGCGCCCTTGGACTGCGCGTGCGACACCACGCTGGCCGCGTCGGCCACCGAGAACACCTCGCCGGCGCTGTCGTTCTGGCCGATCATGGGCGTGTTGCCCATCATCGCGAACGCGTCCGCGCTGGACTTGCCGAACGCCGAGGCGACCTGGCCGGCCGCCGCGTCCAGCGCCGAGTTGGACGCGTCGCCCATCTCGGTGCCGGAAGTGCCGTAGTCCATGGACATCACGTTCACCGCGTCCGGCGTGAACCCGTTGGCCTTGCCGGTGGACAGCAGCGTCGTGCCGTCGCCGGTGAGGCCGGTCGGCAGCGAGGGAATGGTGTAGGACAGGGCGAGGCTGCGGCCGTTGCCGCCGGCCCAGCTCCGCACCTGCGCCAGCGCCTTGGTGGTGCGGTCCACGTCGGTGGCGTTGGTGATCGCCGACGCCTCGATGTCGAAGTCCAGGCGGGTGGCGTCGAAGGTGGTCACCACGTTCTCGATCTGCGCCGCGGCGGCCTCCGGCGACGAGCAGCTGGCCCCGAGGTCGGTGCCGCCGTTGTCGGAGGTCCAGCCGCCGAAGGAGATGATCACGTCGCCGCCGGCCGCGCGCAGGTCGTTGACCTGCTGCTGCCAGCCGGAGCTGTTGGGCATGGACCACTGGCAGCCCGCGCCGTCGACGAAGGCCAGGGTGAAGTACTTGGTGCCGTAGCTGCTGGCCACCTGGGTCAGGGTGACGTTGCTCAGGCCGGTGTCCACGTAGGGGGCGAAGAACTTGGCCGGGAAGGCGTTCGGCGCGGCCTGGGCGGGCGCCGTGGCGGCCAGCGCGGCCAGCGCCGACACGGCCAGCGCCGTGGTGATTCGCTTCATGCAGGGTCACATCCTCGGATCCGGGCAGGGACCTGCCACGGTGGACTAGACCACTCGCGGTGTCAAGGGTCGACAGTGTGGATCGGCCGCTCCACAATGGATGTTCACGTATTCACAAGGGGGTTGGCGTGACGACAACTCGTGACGGCTGCGCGGTCGAGCTCTACGCGCTGCTGCCGGCGGCCGGCGAGCCGGAGCTGATCCACGGCGCGATCGCGGCCGGCGCGACCGTGCTCGACCTCGGCACGGGCGCCGGCCGGATCGCGCAACCGCTTGCGGCGCTGGGACATCCGGTGACCGGCGTGGACAACTCGGCGGAAATGCTGGCCCATGTCCGGAATGTCGAGACGGTCCTGGCCGACATCGAGACGCTGCGGCTGGATCGCCGCTTCGACGCCGTCCTGCTGGCCAGCAATCTCCTCAACACGCCGGAAACGTCGCTGCGGCGGGCCTTTCTGGCCACCGCGGCCCGTCATGCCGCCGGCCCGGTGATCGTGCAGTGGAGCCCGCCGGCCTGGCTCGACGCCATGGGCGCCAGCACCCGCCGACTGGGGCCGGTCACCGTCACCACCAAGGACATCGTCCGCGATGGCAATCTCCTCTCCGCGACAGCCCAGTACGACACCGCGGACCAGCACTGGGAGCACGCCTTCACCGCGCTTCGACTGTCCACATCGGACGTCGAGGAGGAACTGGCGTCCGTCGGGTTGCGGCTGGACCGGTGGCTGACCGAGGATCAGAGCTGGTTCACGGCGACAGCTCCGAACCAGCGGTCGAGCGCGGCCGCCAACCCCTCGGCATCGGGTTCGTCGGACGCCCAGGCCACGTAGTTGTCCGGCCTGATCAACACCGCGGCCGGCAGGCCCGCCACCGGCTCGGCGGTGATCACGTCCACCGGGCCCTGGAACCGCCCCAGTGTGCCGGCGAAGTCCAGCAGCAGCGGGCGGGCGGTGCGGGCCAGTTCAGCCAGCCGGACCGGGCCGTCGGGCGTCACCAGGTCCATGGACGGCGCGAACCGGCCGACCAGCGGATGCGCGTCGGCGATGCCCATGTCGTACCGAATGTCCGAGCCGGCCAGCAACTCCGCCACCCGCCGCACCGCGGGCGCGTCGCCGAGCATCTCGCCGAACAGGGTGCGCAGCGCGGTGACATCGCTGCCGGGCGCGACCATGGCGGCGGTCGCCGACGCGTAGACCACCAGCCGCTCGGCGGCGATGCGCCGCTCGCGGTCGTACGTGTCGAGCAGGCCGTCGGGCGCGGTTCCCTCGATCGCGGCGGCGAGCTTCCAGCCGAGGTTGGCGGCGTCCTGCATGCCGAGGTTGAGGCCGCCGCCGCCGGCCGAGTAGATGTGCGCGGCGTCGCCCAACAGGAACACCCGGCCGTCCCGGAACCGCTCGGCGATCCGGGTGTTGCCCTTGGCGAGGCGGTTGAGCAGGTGCGGCCCGTCGCCGGCCGGCTCGCCGAGCGGCACGTCCACGCCGAGCACCCGGCGCACGCTGGCCCGCATCTCGTCCATCGTCAGGGGTTCGCCGCTCTCCGGCTGGTCCCATTCGGTGGTGGCGACGGTCGGCGGGTGGTCCGGCAGCGGCGCGTAGGAGAAGTTGCCCTGCTCGGTGCGAATCCCGATGAACGGCAAGGCAATGCCGTGGCCGGGGATCTTCAGTCCTTGCGTCGTCGGGTCAATCCAGTCCGCCGGCACGATCGCGTGCGCCATGCGCAGGGTCGTCCGGTCGTAGGTGACGCCCGGGAAGTCGATCCCGCACAGCTTGCGCACCGCGCTGCGGGCGCCGTCGGCGCCGACCAGGTACTCGGCACACAATGAGTAGCGGCCGTCCGGACCGTCGACCTGCACGGTGACGCCGTCGTCGTCCTGGCTCAGGTCGACCAGCTCGTGGCCGTGGCGGATCTCCACGCCGAGCGCCAGGGCCCGTTCGGTCAGGATGCTGACGATCTTGCGCTGCGGCGCCGGCAGCACGTGCAGCGGACTCCGGTCGAGCAGGCCCAAGTTCAGATACATGCCCGCGTAAGGGAAATAGCCGTTGTTCGGCTGCGGCGGCCCGGGCCGGCCGGCCAACGCCTCGTACAGGCCGCGGTGGTCGACGAGCCGGACCACCTCGCCGACCAGGCCGTTGGCCTTGGGTTCGACGCTCGGCTCCGGCAGCCGCTCCAGCACCACCGGCCGCTGGCCGGCCAGCGCCAGCTCACAGGCCAGCGTCAACCCGTTCGGGCCCCCGCCCGAGATGACTACGTTCATGATTCCCCCTCCGGCACGGGCAGTCCCCGGCCGATCTCCGTGAAGGCTCGTTCCAGCACCTCGATCACCGATCCGCTCGGGTCGTTGACCATCCAGTGCCGCATGGCGGTGGCGATGGCCGCGGTCGCCACGGACGCCGCCAGCTGCGGGAACAGGTCCCGGTCGGCGTCCAGGCCCAGGCGGTCGGCGATGGCCGCCGCCAGCTCGTCCTTGGCGATGTCGTCGGCCCGCAGCAGCTCGGCGTGCAGCGACGGGTGGGCCAGCACCAGCTTGACCCGCTCCAGGTGCCCCTCGTCGCGAGGCGAGCTCGGCGCGACGCTCAGGCTCTTGCGGGCCGCGTCGAACACCGCCGGCCACAGCGGCTCGGCCGCCGGCCGGGCCCGCAGCTCGTCGGCGACCACCAGCGCCCGCTCCAGGTGGCTGGCCGCGACCGCCTCCGCCTTGCTGGTGAAGTAGTTGCGGAACGTCCGCTCGGACACGTTCGCCGCCGCCGCGATGTCCTCCACCGCGACCTCGTCCCAGCCCCGCTCGACGATCAGCCCGATCGTCGCCCGGCTCAGCGCCAGCCGCGTCTCCCGCTTCTTCCGCTCCCGCAACCCCGTCATGGCCGCAACGCTACCCACAACCTTGCCAACTCAGCAAGATTTCCACCCCAGCATTCTTTCCAACCTGGCAATCTTCCCTAACGCAAACGCTACATGTGCGCCTCAGTCCTCACCAGACGCCACCTGTGGAGCACATGTGACAAAACGGGAGGGGTGTCTAGGAGCGGGTTGTGGGGGCCTTGGCTCGGCCGGCGCTGACGACGGCCCCGGCCGAGCGGTCGAGGCGGAGGAAGAGCAGGGCCCCGGCCAGGGCGATCGACGCGCCGACCAGGAAGCCGACCCGGAAGTCCAGGACCGTGGGCGTTCCCCCGCCGGCGGCGACGTTCACGACGGTCGCGGCCACGGCGACGCCCATGCCGGTGGCCAGCTGGGTGATCGTGGCGTTGACCGTGCTGGCGGCGCTCATGCGCTCGGCCGGCACGTCGGCGAAGGCCAGCGTGTTGACGCCGGTGAACTCCAGCGACCGGAACGCGCCACCGAGGAAGCACACCACCGTGATCAGCCAGTACGGCGTCGAGGGCCCGAACAGCGCGCACGCGGCCAGCGACAGGGCGACCAGCACACCGTTGCCGACGAGCACCCGCCGGAAGCCGAACCGCCGCACGGTCGGGGTGGTGATCGTCTTCATCACCAGGTTGCCGGCGAACACGGTCAGCACCAGCAGGCCGGAGGTGACGGCGCTGAGCCCGAAGCCGACCTGGAACAGCAGCGGCAGCAGGAACGGCACCATGTTGATGGCCAGCCGCAGCAGCGAGCCCTCGGCCGAGGTCGCGGCGTAGGTGCGGATGCGCAGCGGCGACAGGTCCAGCAGCGGCGTGGGATGCCGGAGCGCGTGCCGGACGGCGACCGCCCCGACGGCCAGGCCGATGACTAGCAGACCGGCGGTGAGCAGCCAGTTCGTCCCGGCGCCGGCCTGGTCCAGGCCGTACACCAGGCAGGCGATGGACACGGCGCTGAGGGCGAACCCGAGCCCGTCGAACGGCCGCCGCTGCCGCTGCGAGGCCGGCACCGCCAGCAGCGCCGACACCAGGGCGATCAGGCCCAGCGGCACGTTGATCAGGAAGATCCAGCGCCACGACGCGTAGGTGGTGATCACGCCGCCGACCGGCGGGCCGAGCACCGGGGCGATCAGGCCGGGCCAGGTGATGATGGCCGTGGCCGCCATCAAGTCCGCCTTCGCGGCGCCCCGCAGGACCACGGTCCGCCCCACCGGCACCATCATCGCCCCGCCGACGCCCTGCACCACCCGGGCCAGCACGAACTGCCACAGCGTCTGGGAGGCCGCGCACAGCACCGAGGCCAGCGTGAACAGGACGATCGCCACGCAGAACACCGGCCGCGCGCCGAACCGGTCCGACAGCCAGCCGCTCAGCGGGATCATCACCGCCACCGTCAGCAGGTAGGCCGTGACGCCCAGGCCGGCGTCGACCGCGCCGACGTGGAACGAGCTCGCGATGCCGGGCAGCGCCGTGCTGATCACGGTGCCGTCCAGCAGCTCCATGAAGAACGAACCCGCGACGATGACCGCGACCAGTCGACTGCTCACAACCAGCAACCTAGGTAACCATCAGGCTGCCTGTCATGTGGTGCCTGGTCACACGGTGGTCGGCAGGCCGCCGATCCGCAGCAGCGCGTGCGGGTACACGCCCCGGCCGAGCTGGCGGGCCAGCCCCTCGCGCACCTCGTCCAGCTTGATCAGCCGGGTCACCGGCCGGATCGCCAGCCCGAACGCCGACGCGGCCAGCCGGGCGTTCTGGATCGCGGCCCCGGCCAGCACGTGGTCGCGGGCGGTGTCGCCGCTGGTGGTGACGACCAGGACCGGGTCGGCCACCAGCCGGGCGGCGATCGAGCACACGGCGTCGGCGTACGGCTCGGCCGACATCGTGGCCAGCGGCCCGAGCTGGGCCGCCACCTGCGCCACCGGCGTGGTCTGCTGCGGCTCCAGCCACGGGGCCAGCTCGTCGGCGCACCAGCGGTCGCCGTCCATCCGTCTGCCGGCGTGCAGCACCAGGCGAGCGGTTTCCATGGCCGCGGCCCGGTCGCTGAGCAGCCGCAACTCGGTGCCGGGGCACCAGTTGGAGGCGACCAGCTTGGCCACCGCCGCCGAGTCGGGCACCCACTCGCCGGGCTCGGCCCAGTACGGCGGCATCCGCTCGATCTGGCGGTGCAGCAGCGTCTCCCGGTCGGTCGCCGGCGCCGGGGACACCGCCTTCACGGTGGCCACCAGGTCCGGGGCCGTGCCGTCGCCGGCCAGCTCGATGGTCGACCGCCAGCCGAGCACCCGCATGGCCAGGAACAGGTTGGCCAGCGCGGTGCCGCAGTACAGCAGCCGGTTCACGCCCGCGCGCTCGTAGCGTGTGCCCGGGCCCAACTCGAACAGGGACGCCGCCCGCTCGCCCAGCTGGAGCACGTACGGCCGCTCGGGGTGCAGCACGGGCGCGTGCCGAATGGCGTTGAGCAGCGTGGTCGCCTCGAACTTAGTCCACTGGTCACCGGAATTGCGCCGGGTCAGCACAACGGTCCCTCCGAACGTCGCCGGTCTGCCTGAGATCACTCCCGAACGTGAAGACGCCTCCGGGCCACGTCTTGTTCACTTCTTCTCCACAGGACCTTGGACACTGCCACGACTCGCGAGCGTCTGACTAGAGTTGGGTGTGCCCACCCGAGTGTTCCTGGTCGACGACCACGAAATCGTCCGGCGCGGCATCGCCGACCTGCTCGACGACGAACCCGACCTGCTGGTCTGCGGCGAGGCCGCCTCCGCCGCCGAGGCCCTGGCCCGGATCCCCGCGTCCCGGCCCGACGTCGCGGTGCTGGACGTGCGCCTGCCCGACGGCAACGGGGTCGAGCTGTGCCGCGAGCTGCGGGCCCGGACGCCCGAGCTGCACTGCCTGATGCTCACCTCGTTCTCCGACGACGAGGCCCTGCTCGACGCGATCATGGCCGGCGCCGCCGGTTTTGTGCTCAAGCAGGTCCTCGGCCACGACCTGCTCGCCGCCATCCGCACCGTGGCCAGCGGTCAGTCCCTTTTGGACGGTCGCACCACCGCCGCCCTGATGAACCGCCTGCGCCGCCAGCGCGACGACGCCGATCCGCTGCGCGAGCTGTCCGACCAGGAGCGGACCGTGCTGGAGCTGATCGGCGACGGGTTGACGAACCGTCAGATCGCGGAACGCATGTTCCTGGCCGAGAAGACCGTGAAGAACTACGTCTCGCACCTGCTGGCCAAGCTGGGCATGCAGCGCCGCACCCAGGTCGCCGTGCTGGCCACGGAGCTGCGCAGCCGCGACCGCACCTAGGGCGGGTTTGCCACATGCGCTTCCTACTTGCGCTCTGGTGCCACATAGGAAGCGCATGTGGCAAAGCGGCGGAGGCGGGGGGTTACGGCAACGGCACCCGCCAGGTCAGCAGGGTGCCGCCGGATTCCCGGGCCACCACGTCCAAGGTGCCGCGGCAGGCGCGGGCCCGCTCGGCGAGGTTGGCCAGCCCGCTGCGCCGGACGTCCGACGGGATGCCGATCCCGTCATCACCCACCCGGATGACCAGGTCCTCCCCCGCGTCGACGGCCAGGGTCAGCTCGCTGGCGCCGGCGTGCCGCAGGGCGTTGCTCAGCGCCTCCCGCACGACGGCGTCGGCGTGCTCGGCCACCGAGGGCGGCACGAGGGTGTCGACGGCGCCGGAGATCCGCACCGACGGAGTGGGGGTGGCGTCGGCGGTGAGCTCGGCGACGGTGTCCAACAGCCTGCGGCGCAAGCCTTCCATGCCGTTGCCGCCGGAGGTGTGCAGGTCGAAGATGGACGTGCGGATCTCCCGCACGGTCTCGTCCAGCTGCTCGACGGCCTTCTGGATCCGGGCCCGCACATCGGGATCGGCGGCGCGGCGCAGCGTGCCCTGCAAGCCGAGGCCGGTGGCGAAAAGTCGTTGGATGACATGGTCGTGCAGGTCGCGGGCGATCCGGTCGCGGTCGGCGAGCACGGCCAGCAGCCACTGCGTGCGCTGCTTCTCGGCGAACTCGATGGCCACCGCGGCCTGGTCGGCGAACGAACTGAGCAGCGGCACCTCGGACGGTTCCAGCGGCCGGGATCCCTTGTCCCGCACGGCGATCAGCACGCCGGTGGCCCCGCCGGCCGACCGCAGCGCGACCGCGACGGCCGGCCCGAAGCCGGCGGCGTCGGGCCCGAGCTCGCCGCCGAGCGCCTCGGCCAGGGTGGGAATCAGCCGCGGCACGCCGTCGCGGGTGATCTCGGCCAGCACGGAATCCCCGTCGGCCAGCTGCCGGCCGACCAGCGTCGGCCCGCCCGGGCCGGCGTACGAGTGCACCCGCAGCACGTCGTCTTCCTCGTCCACCAACAGGATCAGCGCGTGGTCGGCCACCGCCAGGTCCCGCACCCGGTTGGCCACCATCTGCAGCGCGTCGGTCGCGGTGCAGCCGGCCAGCAGCTCGGCCCGCACCTCCGAGGACGCCTCCAGCCACCGCTGCCGCCGCCGGCTCTGCTCGAACAGCCGCGCGTTCTCCACGGCCACCCCGGCCGCCGTCGCGAGCGCTTCCACCACTGACACGTCTTCCTCGGTGAACCCGCCGGAATCCCGCTTCTCGGTCAGGTACAGGTTGCCGAACACCTCGTCGCGGACCCGCACCGGAACACCGAGGAACGTTCGCATCGGCGGGTGGTCGGCCGGCACGCCGGTCGACGCCGGATGCGTGGTCAGGTCGTCCAGCCGCAGCGGCTTCGGGTCGTGGATCAGCACGCCCAGCAGCCCGTGCCCGGTCGGCAGCGCGCCGATGCGCCGCCGGGTGTGCTCGTCGAAGCCCACCTCGACCAGCTCGGCCAGCTCCCGATTGGGGCCGAGCACCCCCAACGCGCCGTACTCGCAGTCCACCAGATCGACGGCAGCCCGCACTATTCGGCGCAGCGTCGACTCCAACTCGATGCCCGCCGACACCGACAGCACAGCGTCCAGCAACCCCTGCAACCGCTCCGAACGCGCAGACCCGGGTCTCCGCTCCCGCACAACCTCACTCCAGCTCCGCCCCGCGACCCCATGATGATCCAGATCAGATGCCGTCCGCGTCACCGCCGAACGGTCGTCGGCCGATCACCCTGTCGGCGGGGGCAGCCGGCGTCCGGTGAGCATCTCCAGCCCGACCGCCACGAACCGGTCGTGCTCGCCCACACCCCACCGTCTCAGGCCACTCGCCGCAGCGCGTTCGTCCGGACGCACCGTTCGGGTACGTCCGATGCCCAGCACGCTCCAGCCGCCCGACGGCCCCATCTCGTCGGCCTCGAACGCGACCACCGCCGCCCGGGTCGCCGCGGCCAGCCGGCCCGCGCCGGACACCCGCAACAGCACGGTCCGGCCCAGCAGCAGGAAGTACACCGGCAGCACCGACGGCAGGGCCCGGTCGCTGACCGCGATGCGGCCCAGCGGCACGGACGCCAGCAGCCGCAGGCACTCCGCGTCGTCCAGCACGGCGAGCCCGGTCGAGTCGGTCCCCGTGGCAGACTGATCGAGACTCATGGGCCCATGGTCGACCGGAATCGGCCGCGGCGACAGCGACAAGAGGCCCGTTCGGCCGGGACCTTCGACCCTGGGATGATCCGCTAATGGGACACGCACTGGTGTTGGGCGGCGGCGGCCTGGCCGGCATCGCCTGGGAGATCGGGCTGCTTACCGGGCTGGAAGAAGCAGGTGTCACGGTCCGGGACGCGGACCTGGTGGTCGGCACCTCGGCCGGCTCGGCGGTGGCCGCGCAGCTGGCCAGCGGGCTGCCGCTGGGCGAACTGCTGGCGCGGCAGGTGGATCCGGCCAAGCAGGCGCCGGAGATCTCCGCCGACATCGACCTGGAGAAGATGGCCCTGCTGTTCGGCGGGGAGATGCCGGCCGACCGGGCCGCGCTGCGCCGCCAGATCTGCCGGGTCGCGCTGCTCACCGAGACGGTCAGCGAGGCCGCCCGGCACGCCGTGATCGAGGCCCGGGTGCCGGTCGACGCGTGGCCGTCCGAGCAGCGGCTGCTCATCGTCGCCGTGGACGCGAACACCGGCGAGGAACGGGTTTTCGACCGCGACAGCGGGGTATCCCTGGTGGATGCGGTGGCGGCCAGCTGCGCGGTGCCCGCGGTGTGGCCCCCGGTCACGATCGGCGACACCCGCTACGTCGACGGCGGGGTGCGCAGCGGCGAGAACGCCGACCTGGCCGCCGGGAGCGAGGTCGTGCTGGTGTTGCAGGCCATGTCGATGGAGGGTGTCGACGACCTCGCCGAGCAGGTGGAGTCGTTGCGGTCACAGGGATCCACTGTGCTTGTGGTCAAGCCGGACGAGCCGGTGCTGGCCGCCATGGGCGCCAACCCGCTGGACCCCGCCGTCCGCACCCCGACCGCGACCGCCGCTCGGCGGCAGGGGGCAGCGCTGGCCGCGGAGATCGCCGCCTTCTGGCGCTGATCCACTGCCCGTTCGGCGGACTGCCGAACCACTGTGCCCGCTGTCACACTTGCAGTTCCGCGGCTTTCAGGGAGGACCCGCCATGCTCGGTCTCCGTGCCCTCGCGCGCCTGTTCCGCCGGCGACCGGCCCAGCCGGTCATCCCCAGTCCGCGGCTGGCCGAGGTGATCCCGCTGGCGCTGGCCGAGAAGGCCATGGCCGACGGCTGCCCCACACCGGACCAGGAGTTGATGTTGATGGCGGCGGGCAGTCCCGCGCATCTGGCCCGCCGCCATCCCAGCCTCGTCCGTCCACAGTGGAAACTTCGCTAGCCGATCCGCTGGCGCACCAGGTCCGATTCCTTCAGCGGGTCCACGATGTCCAGTCCGCCGGCCGTCTTCGGGTCGGGACGTAGCACGAACGACTGCCGGCTGGACGGGTAGTTCGAGGACGAGAACAGCAGCGGCGCGGTCAGGCCGCCGGTGTCCACACCGGTCAGCTCGTGGAACGCCTTCTGCACGCCCGGCCGGGTCAGGTCGCCCTCGGCGCAGGCCCGCTTGAGGATCGCGGCGTAGCCGATGCCGACCACGTAGCCGTAGTCCACCGCCATCGACGGCTTTCCGGTGGGGTACTTGGACTTGTACGCGGCCGCGAGGTCCTCGGCGGCCGGCAGCTTGGCGCCGAACGGGGACACCGACGAGGACACCAGCACCAGCTGCTGGAAGGCCGGGCCGGCCGGGCTGGCCAGCACCGACGGGTCGAAGCCGGGGTTGGACACCAGGAACGGCACGGTCAGGCCGGCCGCGGCGGCGGTGCCGACGGCCATCGCCGTCTGCTGCGGATAGGTGCTGATGGCGACCGCCTTGGCCCCGGCCGCCTTCAGCTGCCCGATCTCGGTGGTGAAGTCGACCTTGTTGCCCGGCACCTCGATGGCCTTGAGGTTCAGGCCCAGCTTGTCGGCGACGAACTGGCTGCCCTTCAGGGCGTCGCCGCCGTACTCGGGGTCGTTGAGGTAGATGTGCCCGATCGTGTCGCCTTTTTGCAGCTTGCCCTGGTTCACCAGGTAGTCGAGGCTGTTGATCACGTCCAGGTCGTAGGTGGCCCCGACCACCACCATGTACGGGTTGCCCAGCAGGTCGCTGGACCAGGACGTGGGCGCGGCCATCACCTGCTGCTGGAGCATGTCCGGGGTGATCCGGCTGGTGATGTCGCTGCCCACGACCTGCAGCAGGCCGAGCACGTCGGGCTCCATCTTGAAGTACAGCTGCGTCGCCTTGTTGGTGTCGAAGCCGGTGTCCTGCACGTCCAGCTCGATCTGACGGCCGCAGATGCCGCCCTCGGCGTTCAGCTTGTCCACGTATAGCTGATTGCCCTGCACCACCGCCTCGCCCAGCGGGCCGAAGGGCCCCGACAGATCGCTGAGCACACCCAGCCGGATCGTCTTGTCGGTGACACCGGTGCCGGTCTTCACGGTGGGAGCGGGCGTTCCACAGGCGACGGCCACTGCCACGACTGCGAGCAGTGACATCAGCGCTGCGGAACGTGGCCCCAGGAAACGGGATCTGAGGGGGAACACGGTACGAAGGTAGCTTGCGGACCGGCCGAGTCACGTTTCAGTGCACCGGTTACCGGTGGTATTACTCCACTCGGCCGATCAAGCCCCTCGGGTTCGGCTCAGCTGGCCCACTCCAACAGCGGCCGGCTGTGCTCCGGATTGCGCAGTTGCGCCAGCGCGCCCTTCTCCAGCTGCCGCACCCGCTCGCGGGTCAAACCCACTCGCTCGGCGACCTCCTGGAGGGTCCGTGGGTTGCCGCCGTCCAGCCCGAACCGCAGGCTGACGATCAGAGCCTCCCGCTGCGGCAAGGTGTTGACGACCGCGCGCACCTGCTCGTTCATCGCTTCGCGCTCCAGCACCTCGCTGGCCCGCACCGACTCGGTGTCCTCGATCAGGTCCGAGATGCTGGTCTCGCCGTCCTCGCCGACCGTGGCGTCCAGGCTGGTCGCCTCGCGGCTGGCCCGGCGCAGCTCGACCACCCGCTCCACCGGCAGGCCGACCTCGTCGGCGATCTCCTGCGCCGAGGGCTCGCGCCCCAGCTTCAGGTTCAGCTGGCGGTCCGCCTTCGCGATCTTGTTCACCTGCTCGACCACGTGGACGGGCAGCCGGATGACCCGCGAGGTCTCGGCGACCCCGCGCTCGATGGCCTGCCTGATCCACCACATCGCGTAGGTGGAGAACTTGAAGCCCTTGGCGTAGTCGAACTTCTCGACCGCCCGGATCAGACCCAGGTTGCCCTCCTGGATGACGTCCAGGAACGGCAGCCCTCGGTGGCTGTACTTGCGGGCGGTGGAGACCACCAGCCGCAGGTTCGCCCGAATCATGTGGTCCCGCGCCAGCTCGCCGTCCCTGGCCACCATGGCCAGGTCCTCGCGGGCCCGTCCCCCCAGCTCACCGGTCCTGAGCAGTTCGGCGGCGTACACGCCCGCCTCGATCCGCCTGGACAGCGTCACCTCTTCCGGCGCCGTCAGCAGCGGGGTGGTCCCGATATCGGCGAGGTAGTGGCGCACCAGGTCCTGGTCGCCGTCCGTCGCGGCCCGCTGCCGGGGCGTCCTGACCTCCGCCACGATGACCTCCTCACGTCTACGTCGGCCCGAGCGCGCAGGGCTGTTGCTCTGCTACGTTCGGAAGAGCGGACCCCGGGAGCCGGTCGGCCCCTCTCGGGGTGCCCGCACGTCGTCCAACGCGAGAACGGGACGGTTAATTCCACGCAGCGTGACGCTGGTGCCCAGCGTCAGCTACGTCACACCGTCAGTTCCGACTCTGGCGGACCCTCAGCAGCAGCTCATCGACGCTGACCCCGTTGCTCACCGTGTCCGCCCGATGGCGGCCGGCCTCCGGCTCTGGCCGGGCGACCCGGTCTGTTTCCGGCTCTGCCCATCCCGTGAAGTCGCTGTCCACGCTCATCTCAGGTTCCTTTCCCCGACCTCTGCCCCTTCTCTTACCCCGTCCACACGGATTTGACTCCCGAAATAAGGGTTCAGGTAATTCTGATCACGTCTGGAGTGTCGAAACGGGAAACGAGTCGTGGCTGGTCGCACCTTCGGGCGCGCCGTTCCGGGCCTGCGCGGGGGACACTGGTCCCGGAACGGCGTTCGGGTCGGCGGGGCGCCTGCGGGCGGCATTGGGACTGCCGCCATCCGCGGATGTGAGGGGTCATCGACGCGGTCAACGCGGCTCGCTCACCGCCGACCACTTCTCACAACGCGGGACGGCCCTGTTCTGTTCCCTCGACGCCGGTGTCGATCCTGGGCATCACCGGCAGGTTCTCCGGACTAGCGGCCTGCTCGGGAATGAACACCGTCGGGGTCCCCGAAGGGGCGACCCCGGTGCCCAACTCCGTGAGACGGGCACGCAGCAACGCCAAGACGGGCTCGCGTTGCCCGTGCACGCATTCGTAACCCAACAACTGGTGCAGTTCGTGGGCGGTCAGGCTCAGGATTGAGTCGGCCAGCTCACCGAACGTGAGCCGGGTGTAGTTGCGGAGCGGAAGGGCGGCAGAGCTGTCAGGCATAACGGGCACCTCCCTGCCCTTGCTGGGCCGGTACCAGCAAGAATGCACCATCGCCGTGCCCGAACGCGCGCCCGTTTAATCCCGGTTCACCCAGAACCACACGCTCGGCCTAGCGAAACCAGCGGTAATCACCCGAATGCCCTGCGTGGTCGCGGTACTGAACGCGCACGGAGGGTAGCCATGGCAGGCTGGGGCGATGACGGTGACTGGTTGGGTCGCGCAACGGTTGCTGAAGCTGCCGCCGGCGACGGCGCGCAACGTGGTGGTCGAACGGGACCTGCCGGTCCCCGCCGACGACGGTGTGACACTGCTCGCGGACCACTGGGCCCCCGCGGGCATGGGCAAGCTGCCCACCGCCCTGGTGCGGTCCCCCTACGGCCGCCGCGGGCCGCTGGGCTGGCTGATGGGCCGGCTGCTGGCCGAGCGGGGCTTCCATGTGGTGATCGTCAGCTCGCGGGGCACCTTCGGCTCTGGCGGCGGCGAGTTCCGGGCCATGCGGCACGAGCGGGCGGACGGGCACGCCACGCTGCGCTGGCTGGCCGAGCAGCCGTGGTTCGACGGCTCCGTGGTGCTGACCGGCTCCAGCTATCTCGGCTACACCCAGTGGGTCGTCGCCGCCGACGCTCCCGTGCAGGTCAAGGCCATGGTCCCGCATGTCACCTCGTCCCGGCTGGCCATGTCGTTCCTGCGGCCGGGCCGGATCGAGCTGGAGACGCTGCTGAGCTGGTCGGTGCTGACCGCCACCCAGGAGCAGCGGTTCGGGGCCTTGAAGGCGCTGCTGGGCGGTCGGAAGCGGACCGAGGCCGCGATGCGCACCCTGCCGCTCGTCGACGGGGACAAGGCCGCCCTGGGCCGCGAGTGGCCGTTCTTCCAGGAGTGCCTGCACCACGACCAGGACGATCCGTACTGGAAGGACGAGGACTTCAGCGGCACTGTCGGCGAGGTGAAGGTGCCGGTGAGCTCCATCGCCGGCTGGTACGACATATTCCTGGCCGACCAGTTGCGGGACTACAAGGTGCTGGTCGCCGCCGGCCGGCCGCCGCGGCTGACCATCGGGCCTTGGTACCACTCGCATCCGCAGGGCATCGCCGCGTCGCTGTGGGAGACCGTGCGCTGGGCCGGGCCGCTCGCTCGGGGCGAGAAGCCCGGGCATCGGGCTCCCGTGCGGCTGTTCGTGATGGGCGTCAAGCAGTGGCGGGAGTTCGACCAGTGGCCGCCCGCCGGGTACACGCCGCAGCGCTGGCACCTGCTGTCCGGCAACGCCCTTGGGCCCACGCCTGGCGGCTTCGACGTGCCCACCGCCTTCACCTACGACCCGTCTGATCCCACGCCCTCGGTCGGCGGCGCGAAGCTCGAGAGCCGCGGCGCCGGGCCCGTCGACAACCGTCGCGTGGAGGCCCGTTCTGACGTCCTGACCTTCACTTCGAACGTGTTGGAGGCTGATCTGGAGGTCATCGGCGAGGTCTCCGCCGAGGTGTGGCTGCGGGCCGACCGTCCCGCCTGCGACCTGTTCGTCCGGCTGTGTGACGTCGACCGGCGGGGCCGTTCCGTCAACATCTGCGACGACCTGGTGAAGGTGCGTCCCGACGGCATCACCAAGGTCACCGTCGATCTGTCCCCCACCGCCCATGTCTTCCGCCGCGGCCACCGCCTGCGGGTGCAGGTGTCCGCCGGCGCTTTCCCCCGCTACGCCCGCAACCTCGGCGGCGACGACCCCGTGCCCACCGCCGCGACGCCGCACAGGACCACCGTCGAGATCTTCCACGACGCCGGCCACCCGTCTGCCATCCTGTTGCCCGTCAAGTAACCCGCCGGCAGTCGAGCCCCGGCCCCCCGCCCCCCGCCCCTCGCGAAGGGCCGCACCCCCACGCCAGGAAAGGCCCTTTCACTGCGTCCAGCGCCAGGAACGGCCCGTTCCTGGCGCTAAACGTGAGGGAAGCTCCCGTGGGAGAGCTGCTCCCGGAATTGTCAGGGGGTCGGGGCAGCATCGAGGCATGACACGAGGAAACTGGGCAGCCCGCACCGACCACCTGCTGCGGGCGAGCCACAACGACGTGATCAGGGTGTCGGAGCTGATCAAACTCGGCGTTCCCGAGTGCACGTCATATCGACGATGTCAGCCGGGCGGCCCATGGCGCTGGCTCCTACCCGGCATCGTGATGCTGTCCAACGGGCAACCCACGACACGGCAACGCGTTGTCGCGGCGCTCCTGCACGGCGGCCCCCAAGCAATAGTGACCGGCACCGAGGCCGCTCGCCGGTATGGCCTGCGGCAGGTCCCCGACGACGACCTGGTCCATCTGCTCGTGCCGAACCAGAGTCGCGTGCGCAGCGCCGGATTCGCGCTCGTCGAGCGAACGATTCACCTGCCGCGCAAAGTACTGCGCGAGGGCATACCACTCGCGCCGATCGACCGCGCGGTGCTCGACGCCGTACGACGTTGGCGGGTTGCCGACCCGGTTCGCGCGTTGCTCACCGAGGCTGTCCAGCGTGGCAGATGCCGTCCCCGCGACTTGCTCGTCGAACTTGACACCGGCAGTCGACGCGGCACAGCGCTGCCACGCCAGGTGCTGATGGAAGTCTGCGACGGCGCAAGGTCTGTGGCTGAGGCGCATGCACTGCGTCTGTGGCGTCAAACGGGCTTGCCGGAGGCTGTGTGGAACCGAGCGGTGCATGCGGCGAACGGCCAGTTCATCGCGGTTCCGGACGCATGGTGCGACGACGTGGCGCTTGCCTGGGAGATCGACTCCTTCGAGTGGCATTCCGACGCCAAGGGTTACGCCAGAACAGTTGCGCGCAACACAAGGTACGCCGGCGCCGGCATCGTAGTGGTACAGACGCTGCCTTCCCGACTACGCGACGATCCCACTGGTGTGGTGTCGGACCTCAGAGCCGCGTACGAGGCGGCCAGGGCGAGGCCTCGGCCACCCGTCTCACTCGCCGACGCGCACAAAGGCATGACGCAAGGGGCATGACCCGATGAAGCGGGGGCAGCCGCCCCGGGCCGCCCCCGCTCCTCCCGCTCACCCCCAACGCCAGGAAAGGCCCTTTCACTGCACCCAACGCCAGGAATGACCCTTTCATTGCGTCCAGCGCCAGTATCGGGCCTTTCCTGACAAAAACTCAGGTGTGGCGGCGGTGGCCTGGCTCCTGTGCGGGGGGTGTCTGGTCCTTGCCGGGCAGCACCGGCTTGGGCAGCGTGGCGACCTCGTACTGGGCCAGGGTCAGGGGGCCGTGGGTGTCGGGCAGCACGGGCGGCGCGGCGGCCTTGTCGCCGAAGCGGAAGGCGGAGGTGAGGTCGCCGAAGGTCTTGCGGCGCCAGGCGGAGATGTTGGTCTCCTGGACGCCGGTCAGCCGCTCCAGGAAGCGCAGAACCGAGGTGTGGTCGAAGTTCTCGCTGCTGACCCAGCCGCCCTGGGTCCACGGGGAGACGATGGTGGTGGGCACCCGGAAACCGCCGCCGATGGGCAGGCCGGCGACGAACTCGTCGGGGGTGCCGGCCGGGGGCACGGGCGGCGGGACGTGGTCGAACAGGCCGTCGTTCTCGTCGTAGGTGAGGATGAACGCGGTCTTGCGCCACACCTCGGGGTTGGCGGCGATGGCGTCGATCTTGGACGCCACGAAGGCGGCCCCGGCGGCGGGCAGGTAGTCGGGGTGCTCGGACTCCTTGGACGTGGGGATGATCCACGACACGGTGGGCAGCTGGTCGTTGATGGCGTCGTACTCGAACTTGCCGGCCGGGTACTTGACCATCCCGTTCTGCCAGAGGGCCGAGTTGTGATCGGCGGTCTGGTACTGCTTGAAGAACTCCAGGGCGTTGCAGCCGTAGTTGTCGGTCTGCTGGTAGACCCGCCAGCTGACGCCGGCCTCGGTCAGCCGCTCGGGATAGGTCTTCCACGTGTAGTTGACGCCGCTGTTGTCCAGCGCGGGCCCGCCGCCGAGGCCGTTGGGGTCGTTGGTGCCGGTCATCAGGTAGAACCGGTTGGGGTGGGTGGGCCCCATGATCGAGCAGAAGTAGCTGTCGCAGATGGTGAAGGCCTCGGCCAGCGCGAACTGGAAGGGGATGTCATCACGGGTGTAGTAGCCCATCACGTACGGCCCGTTGGCCCCGTCGGCCTTGCGGTGCGCGGGCAGCCAGTTGTCCATCCTGCCGCCGTTCCAGGCGTCGTGCTGGACGCTCCAGGCGTGGCTGGTGGACGGGATGGCCTGGGCGCTGCTCTTGCGGGTGTTGAGGTGGAAGGGCAACAGGTAGCCGTCGGGGTTGACGCTGTCGGGCTGGTAGAACACCGACCGCCCGGTGGATAACCGAAGGGCGTTCGGGTCGTTGAAGCCCCGAACCCCGGACATGGTGCCGAAGTAGTGGTCGAAGGACCGGTTCTCCTGCATCAGGATCACCACGTGCTCGATGTCCCGCAGCGAGCCGTGACGGTTGTCGGGCTCGGCCGCCATGGCCTTGAGCAGGTTCGGCGGCAGGATGGTGGAGGTGAGCGCTGCGCCTGCGGCCGCGCCCAGCATGCGACGACGAGTCAGTTCAGCCACTCGTCGCACGCTACCCGCGACCCCGGCAAACGCCGGCCGAATTCTTCTTGCACGGTAAGGAAACGAGTGGTCAGCGGGAGTAGTTCACATTCATTCCCACGACATTCGCGCCGCTGAGGTTCACCCGAGCCAGGCGCGCGTCTACTACATGAGCGTAGCTGAGGTCCGCGCCGCCCAGGTTGGCACCGGTGAGGTCCACGCCGTCCAGCACCGACCAGCTCAGGTTGGCCCCACCGAAATCCGCGCCGGCCAGGTTGGCCTGCGCCAAATTGATCTTGCCCATCTCGGCGTCGCGCAGGCACGCCCCGTGCAGGTCGATGACCATGCCCAGGTCGCCGGCCGGTGTGCGCCGCACCAGCACGGCCAGCGCCGCCTGCACGTCCCGACCCACCTGGTGGTCACGGCAGTTGGCGGACCGGATGAACGACGCGAGCTCGGCGGTCACCCTCGGCTGGTCGGCGGGCGACTCCTTGGTGATCCGCTCCAGCGCCAGCACGCCCTGGATCCGCTGGTCGACGTCCGCGGACCGCAACTCCCCCTGCGCCGCCGAGAAATGACCGTCGACCGCGGCGTGGTCGACCCGGTCCCAGTACGCCCCGACCAGGATGCCGGCGGCCAGCACGCCGCAGACCGCCACAACAACCGGCCAGCGGAACGTCTTCACGGCGTCAGCTGACCGCGTTCCAGCCGGCGCTGCCGGGCCAGCTCGGGGTCGAGCACCGGCACCGCGGCCAGCAGCGACTTGGTGTACGGGTGCGTGGGATTGTCGTACAGCGAATCGGTCTCGCCGAGCTCCACCACGGCCCCCTTGCTCATCACGGCGACCCGGTCGCTGACCTGCCGCACCACGGCCAGGTCGTGCGCGACGAAGATCAGCGTGAGGTCGAACTCGGTCCGCAGCGAGGCTAGCAGCCGGATGATCTGGGCCTGCGTCGACACGTCCAGTGCGGACACCGGCTCGTCGCACACCAGCAGCTTGGGCCGCAGTCCGATGGCCCGGGCGATGCCGATGCGCTGCCGCTGCCCGCCGGAGAACTCGTGCGGGTACCGGTCGATCCGGTCCGGGTCGAGCCCGACGAGCTCCAGCAGCTCCCGCACCCGCGCCCGGGAGGCGTCCTCGCCCTGCACGCGCAACGGGTCGGCGATGCTCTCGCCGATGGTGCGCCGCGGGTTCAGCGAGGACACCGGGTCCTGGAACACCATCTGCAGCTCACGCCGAACTTCACCCAACGACTTGTCCGACGCGATGTCCCGACCGTCGAAGAGGATCTGCCCGGAGGTGGGCCGCAGCAGCCGGACGATCATCCGGGCCAGGGTGGTCTTGCCGCTGCCGCTCTCCCCCACCACGCCCAGCGCCTCGCCGCGCAGCACGTCCAGGGTCACGCCCTCGACGGCGTGCACCTTGGCCCGGTTCAGGAACGACCCGACCGTGAAGACCTGGTGCACGTCCTTGATCTGCACCAACGGCTCACCGCCGAGCACCTTCGACTCCCGCGGCTGCTCCAGTCGCGGAATGGAGGCCACCAGTTCGCGCGTGTACGTCGCCGAGGGCGCGCCCAGCACATCACCC
>Ga0307511_10001562_pt1 | contig 24299 bp, 33 predicted proteins | sample 13_EM_MG_FD_200266 | JGI IMG/M metagenome (GOLD analysis project Ga0307511, IMG submission 200266) | Populus trichocarpa ectomycorrhiza microbial communities from riparian zone in the Pacific Northwest, United States - 13_EM | ecosystem: Host-associated > Plants > Roots > Unclassified | place... | reverse complement strand
TTACGCAACCGTCCACCTCCATACCATCAGCGTTCTCGCGATTGTCAGTTTGCTATTCATACGGCTCCTGGTGTCTTGACCTGTGTCTTAGTTCCTCCTGGCGCTCCAGTTCCGTTCGAGTATACTTGACACTGGAATTTGACAATCGTACCGCGCTTCCCAATCATGGTGCGCACCTGCAACGAGTGAATCAACAGCGACCCCAGCTACCTGCACGTTCTTTGTGTTCATATCTATGCTTTGCGGCTGAAAAAAGGCGTAGCCCTCAGGTACGTAGTGTTTGGCCCCCTCGCCCCACCCACTCCATGGCAGGGTTTATTTTCACAAACTCGCCGCTCACACACCCCTCCGGGATTCTCCAGGTCCTCAGTCTGTCGGCAGCACCCCCAGATGGCGGATGACCCAGAAGCCCAAGGGTGGGATCCAAACTGTCAGTGACGCGACAACGGAAGAGGTCAAGGCTTCTGCCAAGGCCGTTGAGGTGGCATGTGAGGGACAACACGAACCCAACCAGAAGAGGACGCGTAGCCAGAAGAGGACGGTGGTCCCCGTACTTTCTGGGCTCATTGACAGTGTTGGGGACCCCGCCAAGTACACAAGAAGGAAGGTATCTGTTATGGATGGCACAGTTGGAAAGGACTACATTGTTGGGTTCCAACCTTCGTCACAAAGGCTCCCTCTGGCGGGCCACCCGTGGGTTTGTGGCAATGTCGATGCAGACGGGGGAGCTGGTATTTTTGAAGGACAGGTGGTATGGGACCTTGCTGGAGAGGTGTGGGATGCAGGCATGACGAACGTTGGTCCCTACTTGCATGGGTCTGACATGTCCGCTACAAGGATCCCCGTCAAGTGCCAGACTCCGACCCAGCGCACGATCACTCATATCTATGCAAAGGAGGGTGGGCGAAAGGAAAGGATGGTGGGGTACATCCGTCACCAAGTAGTCCTGTGCCAGCTGTGCCTTCCACTGGAGGCGTTCAGAAACTCGAAACATCTCACCAGCATTATGTGTGATATTGCGAAGGGTGCGTTTGCCTGGTTCATTCAGCACTTCCCTGGTACTGATTTCATTCAAAGCCCTCAGTTATGTGCACAGGGCGGGATTTTTTCACCATGATCTCAGTGTTCCAAACATTATGATCGACACAGCAGGAAATGGACAGTTGGTCGACTTTGACTTAGCACGATGTCAAAACGAGAAGGGCGCACGGCAGTCCATACGCACAGTAAGCCTTTATCTTCCCTCTCCCTCGGACCAACTGCTGATGACAATTTCCCAGGGCACATGGCAGTTTATGTCAACCACACAACTTCTCATTCCCGGCAAGGAATACAAGGTCTCAGACAAACTCGAATCCATATTTTTCATCACCCTCTATGAAGGTATCCATTGGATGGTCCACAACAAGCCCGCGAAATTGGATTTAGAACTTTTCTTCGATCAAGTGGGTGCCGACATGCAGACTGGTGGAGCCGGAAAACATTCCATGTATACTGTGCCTGGACATGCGGACGTCGTACTCCGCGACCCCCGCTTCGAAAAATCCCCACCGTTTACTTACCTCATTAGGGAGCTCTTCCTCCTCTTTCAATCCCTTGCGTGGGTCAACTCGGAAAGGGGGCGTAGTGATGATGTTGCGAATGTCGAGAAGTTGAAGAATTGCGATGAGGTCGTCCGATTGATGGAGGAGGCGATGCAGAGTCCAGGCTGGCCGGGAGAGCGTGACAAAGCCCCGGATGACAACTACTCTCGCGATGAGGGAATTGAAGAGGATCTTGCCGGGCGCGCGAGTTTGAAGGAGGTCGTTGCTGGTCCCTCAAAACGAGGCCGGGAAGCAGGTGACGATAATGTGGCCTAAACGAAGTGTTCCAAAGTTGGTCAATGAGTTTCAGGTTCCTTCCTACTAGACATAGCCCTCCATTAGATGTACCGCCTGACGCTTTTACCACTTTCACCAAATCTAATTTCTTCGCCAGCATCTTGTTGTGGGTGAGACGGTCTCTATGGGTGGAACTCGGCAGGTGGCAAAGAGGGGAAGGACAGAACAGGTAAACGGAGATTATCTCACTCACACTCAATGTGACGCTGTGCAAATAATGTTTTCCCAACCTCCACCCTACTAGTAGGATCAACGAATGCTGGTGATTGGCACCACCTCCTGGGGAAGATGTCGGCGGATTATGTCGGCGATGTCAGGTCGGGGGAATGGTGGTAGGACCGGGGTACGCGTGCTCTGGACCGAGGGCAAGGGTTCTCCAACTACACCCACGGACACACACTTCTCCAAGAACGCTGGAGCGACTGGGGTTGGTCGGACATCACCAGGAAGTCCAATGTCACGAGCACGACCCAAATGGGTGACGCATAGAATAGGGACCCGTGAGTACTTGGCCTGGGGTCACGGATATTCTTCGTGCTTGACAGGAGAGGCGGCAGCGGGATCTGGAGCAGGTACGGCGACTTCAGCAGATTCTCTGCCCTTGAGGCAGAAACTGTCCGTGTTCCAGCGGAGGTGAAGAGAGGACCCTTGTCTTTCTTATCGGCTACGGACGTGCTCCCAGCAGGTTAGCAGTTGAGTTGGGTATGGGATCAGTGATCGTCGCCGCCGTTACGGTCGGTCGCTGAACAAGGTCAGACACCGGTTATTGTCGTGTGGATGACCCGATGGACGCCTTCGCAGAGGATGGTGGAAAGGGGGATTCGAGCTCGTCTGAGACTTCCGCATGCTTTTTCGGGTTGAGGAGTTGTGTGAAGATATACGTTCAAGAGGTGTAAAGAAAGCGCCGGACGGGCTAGCGGAACGTACCTTTCGCGATGTCGTAGATGGTGCTGGTGAGACGTTTTGAGTCGCTGAACATGTCCAGTTGAAGGAGCAGCTCGGACTAGGCCACCTGGTGGCGGGTGTACTCCAGCGACGCGTCTACTTCCCTGCGTTCCGTTGCGTAGACATGAGGAATCGCGTGCTGTTGCCTCTGGCACAGACGCTAGACCCGTGCGGGGCGGCCTTGACGTCCTTCATGACCAGACCATTCCGTGAGATTTGGCGATGACGGCCTCAGCCATTACGAAAACACGAGCAACAGAGCAACAGAGCAACAGAGCAGGAAGGTGGGCACCCACCAGTGCTCCGCCTTTTTTTATATTTTAGGGATGACCCCCAAGTGCAGCAACAAATCCGATCCACATACAGGTAGTGGGAGTTGGTTTCAAAGCGGGGTTGTGGTCCAGAAGGCACAAAGTTTCATATCAAACACATTTTTGCCATGGGCAGTGGACCAGGAGTTACGCGCGCATTCGGACCTGGACGGGGGGGGACGGTCACTAGTCAAACAAGACGCGAGTTTCACTGCGAGACCCGAAACTTTCGGTTCGGGGAATTGGCAGAGATAAGAACTGGGGTAATAATCCACCCAGCCCGCAAACGTCTAATGGCCGTGTGGCGTAATGGTAGCGCGTCTGACTACGAATCAGGAGGTTGTAGTTTCGAGTACTACCTCGGTCATGTTTTTTCTGTCCTGGCGGTTGAGGCACTCAGAGTGTGATCTGGGGAGGATCTAGATGTTTTTTTGGTCGTGCGTACCCCGAGGGTGCCACAAGTTCGTACTGTGTAAAAACCTTGTTTCTAGTATTTATGCGAGGGTAAAACAGTGACAAAGCTACGGGACAAGGCGGGAATTACTTTTGTATGGTGGATATATAGTTAAATTACAGCTCATCGTGGACGGGCTCATCATCGTTATCAGAAGGGTCGGGAGAGGTAGAAGAGCCACTGTACAGCTTGGCCGTAATAGGGTTCGCGATGTTCTGGATTTCCTGGAGTTTCTCCTCGAGGTCATCAGCGGAAGCCGATTGACCCTCAGACTCAATCCAATCGGTGGTCTCCTTGATGGCATCCAAGAGCGTCTTCTTGTCATCGGCGTCCAACTTGCCACCGAGGCCCTCGGAGTCACCGAGTTGGGACTTGAGGCCATAGACATAGGAAGAGAGGGAGTTGAGGGCTTCGATGCGCTTCTTCTGGGCTTCGTCCTCGGCGGCAAACTCCTCAGCCTCGGCGACCATACGATCAATGTCTTCCTGAGTGAGACGTCCCCTTTCGTTGGTGATGGTGATCGATTCGGATTTGCCAGTGCCCTTGTCAGCAGCGGAGACCTTCATGATACCGTTGGCATCGACCTCGAATGCGACCTCGATCTGGGGAACACCACGTGGAGCGGGGGGGATGCCAGTGAGCTCGAACTTGCCGAGGAGGTTGTTGTCCTTGGTCAGGGAACGTTCACCCTCGAAGACTTGAATCAAGACGGTGGGCTGGTTATCGGCAGCAGTGGAGAAAATCTGGCTCTTGCGGGTGGGGATGACGGTGTTACGGGGGATGAGCTTGGTCATGACACCACCGGTGGTCTCGATACCGAGAGTGAGGGGGTTAACGTCGACGAGGACAACGTCGCCCAAACTTTCGTCACCAGTGAGGATACCGCCCTGAACGGCAGCACCATAGGCGACAGCCTCATCAGGGTTGATACCCTTGGAGGGTTCCTTTCCAAAGTACTCCTTGAGGAGCTGCTGAACCTTGGGAATGCGAGTGGAGCCACCGACGAGAACGACCTTCGAAATGTGTCAGTAAGGCTCACAGCAGCTGAATACTGAGAGGAATCACCTCATCAATGTCCTCCTTCTTGAGACCGGCGTCTTTGAGAACTTGCTCGACAGGCTTCATGGTCTTCCTGAACAGGTCCATGTTCAATTCCTCGAACTTGGCCCTGGTCAGCGTCTCGGAGAAGTCGTTACCATCCTCGAAGGACTCAATCTCGATCCTGGTGGACTGCTGAGAGGACAAAGTCCTCTTGGCCTTCTCAACCTCCCTCTTCAACTTGCCCATGGCCCTGAGATTCTTGGAAACGTCGGTACCGGACTTCTTCTTGTAGCTCTTGACAAGGTAGTCGATGACGCGGTTGTCGAAGTCCTCACCCCCAAGGTGGGTATCACCAGCGGTAGCCAAGACCTCGAAGACACCTTCATCAATGGAGAGGAGGGAAACATCGAAAGTTCCACCACCGAGATCGTAGACAATGATCTGGGATTCCTTGCCCTTTTTGTCAAGACCATACGCGATGGCGGCAGCGGTAGGCTCGTTGATGATGCGGAGGACCTGGAGGCCGGCAATGGTACCGGCATCCTTGGTGGCCTGACGTTGGGCGTCGTTGAAGTAGGCTGGGACGGTGACGACGGCGTGGGTGACCTTCTTGCCGAGGTAAGCCTCAGCGGTCTCCTTCATCTTGGTTAAGACCATGGCGGAGATTTCTTCGGGGGTGAAATCCCTCTTCTCACCACGATGCTTGACTGAGATGGCGGGTTTCCCACTCTTCTCGACAATCTTGAATGGCCTGTACGACGTGAATAAGATTCCAAGTGATAGTGTGAACAAGAAATGGATACGAACCAATGCTTCTGGTCACGCTTAACCTCAGGATCGTCGATCTTACGACCAATCAAACGCTTAGCGTCGAAGACAGTATTTTCCGGGTTGGTGTGGAAGGCGTTCTTGGCGGCGTCACCAACACTGTGGAAAAGAACGCGCCGTTAGCGGCATGACCCTACGACTCAACCAATAAAAGGCTCACAGTCGTTCTTCGTCAGAGAAGGACACCCATGAAGGAGTAATACGATGACCCTGGTCGTTGGCAATAATCTCAACTCGTCCACCACGTTGAACGCTGCCCACCCAGTCAGCCTAGACTGCCACATCACAGAGAGTAGCTGGAGTGGCTCACCCGACACAAGAATAAGTGGTACCAAGATCTACGCGACGTTGTCAGTCGTTGTGAACACGAAAGAGAGATGCGCTGGCGTATACTGACCGATTCCGATGACGGTGCCAAACTCAGACTTTTTGTCCTCGTCAGCGTTGACTGTGACGGGGCAGAGGAGAATAAGAGCGAAGATTGTGAAGAACACGAGAGACATGGAGCCGAGGAGGTTTCGACTCTGCCTCCTCGTCGGGTGAGGAGCGGAACGGGGGATCATGGTGAGGGGAGAGGGAGAAGTGTATGTTGGATTTGTTGACAGTCTTGGGTTTTATGTTAGACGCTGGGGTGGCGGGTACGTGGCACAACGTGTTCGTGACAGATTGGTACTACGCTTCGGATGTTCTCACCACCGCTACCGTGACGCTTTCCTTTTCTTTATCCCCGTCCCCATTGACACCCGGACCACCATCTATCGTCGCTATGGGTCCAGCGAACCAGTTCTTCCCACCATACTTGGGGAAATAATAATAGACCAACGAAAGGACGAGAACTCCTCCAAGGACAACCACGGCGTAGTTCATGTCTCCCACTCCAACCTCCGGGGTCGCAGGGAACAAGAACACAACTCCCATAAACGCCATCCACGTCACGGAGATCGCAGCCACCGGGAGACTCTGGAAAAAATTAATACGCGTCAGTCAGTGGGTCAACATTTCAACCTCCCACTCACCCATCTCCCAAGATCGAACGGACCCGGTTTATAATCATTCTCAAATGTAAACCTTGCTGCGATCGGAATCGCGTAGGCGACATAGAGGCCCACGACACTTAGAACGAAGACAGCCCCGATGGCCTGTTCACCCGCAAACACCAGAAGTCCCAGCGAGATGGATAAGATACAGCAGAACCAGACGGTGTTCACGGGCGTCTTAGTGTAGCTGTTCATCCTGTACAATACGGACGAGAATGGAAGAGCACCATCTCGAGAAAAGGCAAATGTCTGCCTCGAAGCGGCTAAAACCTAGATCCGTATCTTAAGCCCAATGTTTTGGAGTTGTGTGGAGGCGACACTCACCATGCTTGACCCCATCATGTACCTGCGATGCGAAGCCATTAGTCACATTATGGAGGGTTGGCGCCTTATGTGTGATAACTGACTGGACGATAACAACGATGCTCCATATTGCCAGGGTGCCCTTCTGACCAAAACTCTGGTAAAATATCTGAGCCATGGGCTGTCCGATGTTGCTGTCCAGGAGCACTTGGATGTCGCTACCCATACAAAATGCCAGCGCTATATTGATAGCTAGGGTCGAAGTTAACGTACGTCAAGACGATAGAGGGTAAACTGGATACCCCATCCCAAAACACCAGCGATGCCTATGGCACTGACGATTGCCCAGGGCACGGCAACGGCAGCGTTGGATGCCTCTTCGCTGATGTGGACACTGGAGTCGAACGAGCCTGGTTTGATCCAGTCAGCACGAAACGATAGGGTCCAACGGCAAGAAACGTGCATATCGTCCATAAAGGGGCCAGGAAACTAAGAATGAAAGCGTATCCATCGGGCCATCCGTTAACTGGGAAACGTATTGTCAAGCGGACACCTAGTGGCGACTTGATCAAGCTCACGATTGGTGAAGTCTCCCAATGCATAACTTGCCGAATTCTTGAACTCTGCCGGCGTTGCAACTGGGAGCGCGATGATTACCGCAAGACAAAGCCTGGAAGGACGGTCGATGTGCTTGTTTGTTAGCACCATGGTAGGACTTACAGTACGTTGAGGACGACGTATAGGCTCTGTAACCGCGCGAGAACCTTGGTGCCGAAGCAGCATAGGACTCCATGAGTTAGGACCACGGCGACATAAATTCCACTTGCAGAATATCAGAATAGAGTAGGTGGAGATGAGGCAAGGTCATACAAAGTCTCCGCGTCTGTCGCAGAGTACTCTTCGCTCGACCCGATGGCGGCGGCGGCAGCGATCTGGACGGCACATCCCCAATCAATGGAGGCGATAGCTAAGCCATATGAGATTGGGTGAGCAATGTGCCCTCGTGGAGCTGCACTCACCGGCAATAGAACCAATCGTGTTCGCGTCTGGGTGATTGAGCGCTGATCAAAAAGGGTCACATCTTCTGGCGGGACAACTTACAGCCAACGATCCACGCCAATAGATTTCTACAACGTGGGGAGGATAAGGAATGAGTCCAGAAGTAGAGCTGCAAAAGATAAGCCCCTCAGCAACACGGTCTCGCGAGCAGCGAGGAAACTGGCTACTCCTCCGGATGTGGGGGCGGCGGATGCGAGTTCGGCCATGCTGATGCCGACAGAGAGCACTCCAAGACTCGCAACGGTCCAGCCCCAAACCATTGCGACAGGGCCACCGTTTGGAAGGGTATAGACGAGGACGGAGGCTATGGAGGGCAGGAGACCAATGATACTGAACGCGATCCCGAAGACCTCGAGAGGGGCGAACTCTCGCTTGAACTCTTGTTTGTAGCCCAGGGTGGCGAGAAGAGCTTCGTCTGCCTGACGATGCTTATTCTGCATGGTGGCAGTAGAGGCGATAGAAGCATTTCATTCGCAGCTTGTTATGATACTTAAACCCCCAGTTGTATACAAGAGTAGAAATGGAAAAAATGTCGCTTACATTTTTAGTTTTACAGCCACCGAGCCTCAACTCGGGAGTGATCGAGATTCGAGATTGAGCCACGTCGGTGCTGAACGTGTTTACGACCAACCCACATCATATGTCGTGTCCCCTCTAAACCTCTCTCCTTTCTTTCTCTTCATCTCCTCAAGCATGTCGAGAAATCTCCTGCTAGGTTTCCTGTGTCTCCTGACACTCAATCTTCCCCAAGTTCTCGCTTCTCTTCTCGCCATTGACTATGGCTCCGAATGGATAAAAGCCTCTCTCATGAAACCTGGCGTCCCTTTTGACGTCCTGCTCAACAAGGACTCAAAGCGTAAAATACAGTCTTCTGTAGCCTGGAAAAACGATGACCGCCTCTTTGGTTCCGATGCATACAACCTCGTAAGTCACACCCAACCCGCCTTGTATGGACTTCCCATGACCAACTTCGTACAGGCCTCAAGATTCCCCATGGACTCATTCAACCTCCTTAAATACCTCCAAGGCCTCCCTTTCGAATCCGAAGCCGTCTCTTACTATGCCACCCTCTCCGCCGCCGACACCGTCAGGTCCTCCAGAAACACCATCTCACTCCGCCAATCTGACGGAACAGAGTGGACAGTCGAGGAACTCGTCGCCATGCAGTTTTCCTACGTCAAAGAGCTTGCAGAGGCAGTTGCCGGTGAGAAGGTCACGGACGTCATCGTAACCGTCCCTCCATTCTACACGCAAGCCGAACGCGACGCCGTCGTGGATGCCATCGAGATCGCAGGCCTTCGCACCCTCGCCCTCGTCAACGATGGAACCGCCGTGGCAATCAACTACGCGATGACCAGGACCTTTCCAGAACCGGAAATTCACATAATCTATGATGCCGGTGCCTCCGCCATTCGAACCACCCTCGTCGAGTTTTCCACTGTCGAATCAACTGGAAAGGGCAAACCAAAGGTGCACACCCAGGTCAATGTTCTCTCTTCTGGCTTTGATCGCAGGTCTGGTGGGGCAGAATTGGACCGTAGGTTGGTCAAAGTCCTCGTAGAGGATTTCATGAACAAGCATCAGGTCGATATCACAAAGGACAAGCGGGCAATGTCCAAGTTTAGGAAGGAGGCCAATAAGCTCAAGGCTATTCTCAGTGCTAACAACGAAGCTGTTTCTACTGTATGTGATACCTCCAACAACGTCACTCTAAACTTACAATCGAAATCGTTCAGATCGAGAGCGCATTCAAAGACATCGACTACCGTGGCAAGATCAAGCGGTCTCAATTCGAAACCGCTGCCAGCGACCTCAAAGTCCGATTCGCCATTCCTCTTCACACGTGTCTGGCCAAGGCCGGCTTAACCTTCGTGCGTTTCTAACCATTTGCTACTATCCACAAACTCATCTCTTTCCGTAGGAAAATGTCACGTCTGTTATCCTCACCGGTGGCGCCTCCCGAACGCCCATGGTTCAACAGGCTGTGAAGACCACCGTTGGGGAAAGTAAGGTTGCGGTCAACGTGAACGCTGATGAAGCTGCTGTCCTCGGTGCCGGCCTTTACGGTGCCAGCCTCAGCCGCCAGTTCAAGACCAAGGATATCAAGGTCTCTGACGTGTACATGTATGACGTCCAGGCGTCCTATCCCACCGAACCTAAGGAAGGAGGATCTCCCAAGACCATCACTTCCACCATCTTCCCTCCCAGCTCCAAGACAGGGAGCAAGAAGACTTTGACCTTTAAGAGGAAGAACGATTTCCCGATAAGGTTGCTATACAAGAAGACGCCCTTCATGTGCGTACTAATGATTCGAGTCATTGTCCCTCGGTTGACGGGATTTCCCATCCAGTGATCACCCCCAGGGGATCCTTGAGGCCAAAATTAGCGGTGTCTCTGAAGCCCTTGCCAACTTGACCGAGAAAGGTGTCATCGAGCCTGTGATCAAGACCACCATTACCCTCACCGAGTCCGGTTTTGTTTCCATCTCCGATGCCGTTGCTGTCGGCGAGGTCAAGCAGGAATCTATCAAAGGTGAGGAATGAGATGAGATTGTATTCAGAATCTCCGGCTGACCGGTTCGCAGATAAAATCAAAGGTCTCTTCGGTGGCAGCTCCAGCGATCCTTCCTCTTCCACTTCGACTGGCACTGACTCGGAGCCTACTATTCTCGCAGATGAGACCACTACATCGGAGTCTGGTCTCGAAGTCACCATTCCGTTAACCATTGATTTCGAATTCGGTTCCACACCTCCTATGACCGCTGCAGAGAAGCGAGTTGCCCGTGACAGGTAAAGTATTCTCCGTACGCCCCGTGTTCATGAGCCTCTGCTGACGTCTTCCGAACAGGTTGCGCGAGATTGACAGCGTCGAGGGTTCGAAACGCCGCAAGGAGGAAGCGAGGAACGAACTTGAGGGCTACTTGTACAAACTTCGCGACCTCCTCGGCGACGAATCAGAGACTCCGTTCAGGAAGTGCTCCCAACCCGGGGAGAGGTCTGCAATTCATAACAAGCTCGAGGATACCCTCGCATGGATGCACGATGGGGCAGATGGGGCAGATACGACTCACTTCCTGGATAAGCTTTCTGACCTTGAGTACGTGTCTGTTGTGATTTTTCATGATATCGTTCACCCACCGTTGGATTGTGACATTTAGGAGTCTCGAGCGTCCAATCGCTCACAGGTACAAGGAGATCGAAGAGTTCCCCAAAGCCCTCAACAACTCCCAGATGTGGAACTGGTCTTCGCGACTGTTCATCACCGAAGCGAAGCAGAACCTTACCGCTGAGGCCGAGGGTGGACCACCAGCCCGTTACACCCAAGCCGAGATCGACGCTCTGGAGAAGACATTGAAGGAGCACGAGGCCTGGTTGGCTGAGTGGGTGGCGAAGCAACGACAAGTCCCGATGGACCAGGATCCCGTTATTCTGACAAGCGAGATGAGGGCGAGGGCGAAGACACTAGAGAACCACCTCCAGAGGCTGTGGAAAAAGAAGGTACCATCAAAGAGGAAACCAGATACGGGAACCCCGTCAGGGACGGGGACGTCAAGCGCCCCGCCGAAGGAGACGACCAAGATTCACGACGAGCTCTGATCGTTATCATTTTAGAATTCTGCATTACATACCTACCAGATACTTATATATTTTGCCCAGCACGAAGTCACGATTGGATGATTCTCGGGCTCAGCCTCCTGGGTGGTAGTAGTAAGTAGGGGGAGGCCAACGCCGCTCAACACCCTCCCGCCTTTATGGATCTTTCGATCAATCGCCGTCCAGCGCCAGGTGTCAGCATGGATTCAATTATAAACCCATGGCTACGCCGTTTGGTGGGAAATGTGTTTTACTTTCTCTCCCACATCCTCCTACTCCTAGCCGTCCCCAACTATCCCCCAGATGGCTCGTACCTGTCAGTCACAAAAACACCCCAACAAACTCTTGGAGTCTTATGCTGACCTTTGGATTCAGTCCTTTTCTACGGTCTTAATTTTGTGCGGTTTCTCAGCGTCGTCTCCTTCATCCTGGTGCTCGCCAGTAGCTTCTACGTGATGGCAATGGACATCATCTCGATCAAACAGTTTCGCAAGGAGTTAAAACAACCTGGAGAGTCCCCCGAGGGGATACTTGCGGGGTGTGATTACATTGGGTTGCGTACCGCCTAACATGCTCCACACACATACCACGTGCAAGCCTGCTGACCCCTCATCCAGGAACAGCACCATCCCGGGCCAACGGGGAGGGATCGCTTGGGCTGTAATCAATCGGTTATTCATCATCGCCCAAGTCACCATACTCGCCTTCTCCGAAGTGGACTTGTTCCCACAAGTCTTCGACAGGTTCTTCCCCGTGGTTGGCCCAGAATTCGGGCTAGGTCCTTTAGGCGTCTTCCAATGCCTAATCGGAGGAACAGTCCTCTCGCACTACGTCCGCAAGTTCGCCCTCGTCTCTGGTTTCTTCCTCTTCTCCATCGGATGCCTCAATATCATTATCGGCCTCATCCTGGGCGTCGCGGCCAAAACGATCCGTTCCGGCGGGATGTGGGAGTCCGATTCCCTGGTTTTCCTACCGTCGTTTACTCGCAAGGAACGTGCTCCGACGTTGGATGGTTCGGTCCCTGGAGCAGCGCCGGGCCACAATGGCTCGTTGGGTCTCGGGTTTGGAAAACAGGCGGAGAAGGCCGCTAGTATGAATGGTATCATATCTCTGTCACCGTCCATCCTTCGACCCACCGCTGACATTCTGCGTTTTGCCAGGAATACCATTACCCCAGTCTCCGCCACCACTCCCAACCCATCCCCTCAGACCCCATAGCTTAAGGTCTCGAAACGCTTCCGCCATCTCATAATGGATCCAACCGGCGAGGCCTCCCTATATCTTACTCCCCTCTAATACTTTCACTCTCGTTCTGTCCTTTTTCACCATCTGGTTAGCGGTAGAAGCTACCCCCTCGACCTCCAGCGCTCTGGGCGGGAGATCAGGACTCCTTACTGACCTCTCCTCGGTATCCGTTTGCGACAGGGGTAAACTCTTCGGTTGTGGCCCGTTCCTGTTGTAAAAACACAATACCACGTTTTAATCTAGGACGGCAATTGCTCTGGCGCAAAGTTTTCAGCATGTCCCTATGTAGAATCTTGACCCCGTAAATAGACCGTGCGTTTGTCGTCAATCTCAGGCGATGGGTAGGATGAGCGGTTTCACAGCTACTACTCGATTCTACGTACATCTCCTCCCGTAATCACCATGACTGCTTGGTTCCTCAACAATGACCAAAATCGCAGCGTGACTGCTTTTGGCAAATTTCAAACTTCCCGACCATTTCACTTATACCCTCTACCACCCCCTGACACATGTGAGGGGAACAGCCAATTGTGAGCGAAACGATCGGATTGCCAGTTGATGCACGATGAGAGAGGAAGGCCGTGAGGGGGCTCCAGCGGTGGTCATCTAGAAAGAGGAAATCGAGAGAGAGGTGCTGTAGGGAGGGAGGGATCTTCTCGTACGCGGGTGGCCCGTCATTATCTGGCATCGGAAACACAGCAGACAAGTCTACTGCCTCGAGCTCAAGTACCTTCAGGCCCGGCAAGTGAGGGTACAGGTCATTCACGGCTATGTGACGCCTGGACACGCGGTCCCCAGCGATCCTCGTAAACCCGAGTATCCACATTAAGGGGTGGGTTTCGCTCGCATCACCCAAACGGAGTTCCATGCCATCGTAACAGGCGAGGTGAAGGCTTAGCCCGCTTCGAGATTCGCCGCGACGTTGAACGTGGTCTCGCAGGTACGGTCCAATGGTTGGGGAAATGTCAGAGGTGGTTTGATCGGACAGTGTAATCGATAGGTCTTCCATCCTGTCGGGGTACTCCAACCGATACAGAAACCAGAAGAGATGTGGTAAACGTCCGATCAGATGAAGTCGCTCCAAGTGGTGAAGTGCTACTCGAAAGGAGGACCCGCTACTGCCGTCGAGGGGGACCATTCCAATGGAAAGTGTCAGGTCCTGGAGGTGAGGATTCGAGGCGAGTATCGAGAACAGTTGAGACGTTGGAACGGATGAGGTCTTGTCGAGTGAGAGATCCAGGGTTGTCAAAAGCGTGGTCTGTGACAAGAAGTGGTCCAATGACGAGACCGTACAGCCGTCGAGGTCGAGGTACCGCAATTTGGATGGGTGGTGGTGAGTGAAAAACTCCGAGGCATCCACCGGCGTTCCGTGGTTCATGGACCACAAAATGACCGACTCCAAACTGCTGGGCTGGAGCCTATCGCGACCAGCGGTTAACGAGGAAAGTATGGAGCTTAGAAGTCCCGGATCGTTGGTCCAGAGGTGGACCTGCCGTATGGTATCTCGCGCAGCGCGATCCTGGAGTGCGCTTCGGAGGACATCGTCGAGGGGTACCTCTGCGGAATTCATCCGGTCCAACACCAGATCGAGCGGGGCGGCTGGACAACAACGATATCGCTTTTTCCAATCTTGCAAATTGTCACCCCAACAACTCCAAAGTTCGGGGGTGTGCGAGGCGACCTCGAACCAATGGTGACACACGAGAAGGAAGTTGTAAGATCCCACTCTTAACCCGTCAAAGGGTGACTCGAGGATGACATTCTGATGGAAGATGTCCCCAAGTATTTCGGGTGGGAGTGTGGATACGTTCAATAACGAGTTTCGAACGCGTTTGAGGTGAACGGTGTTCCTCTCGTCTCGGTGTCCTTCAATCTGCTGTTCTAAGACCCGTATGGATTCGATGTTGATCTCGCGATCCATTCTAGCTCCCAGCTGCGTCAGAACCTATGGGAGTCCTGGGACACATTTGCTTACATCCGTGGATAGTGATTCTTGGTTGTGGGTGGAGGTGATCCCGTTAAACGCTCGTGATCTGTGCCCGTATTGACCTGCTGACATGCTGAGCACCAACGAAAATGCACTCCCGCAAGGTGACGACCACATTGTCTCGCGATTCTTGCGAACTGGTCTACTCGTAATGGAATTAATAATGAACCCATAATGTATGTCCCTCCGCAAAGAAAAAGAAAGAAAAAACTCTGCCGCCCTGCAACGGATCAACCAATCGTTCAGACAAGCTCCCGGAACGAAGTTGGAACTTGCTAAAAAATTACGGTGGCTCCAGAGATCAGATCACAGTACGTGGCTGGTCAGAGAAAAGTAGGTCAGGATTGTTCCTCCTGTGCCGACGTCAAGAACCTTTCCGTGAACCCTTCGCTGACCAAATCTGGTCGCGCCCGACCAAGTTTTAAGGCAATTCTCCGCCTCTCCTCCCTTTCAGCCCTCCGTTTGTCTCTCCTCGCAACGGTACTAGGTGAAGGAGGAGTCTTACCGCTCCCTTTTGTAGAGCTGGAGGAGAGGGTGGACGTGAAAGGCGTATTGAAGGAAGGGGGTGTGGGAGCAAGATCTAGGGGGAGTTTTGAGATCGCGGATTGGCGGGCTGTGTTCATCTTGTTGGCGGAAGGCAACAGAACGTTCATAGTTTTTTTGGATTCTGGCGTTTTGGGGAGCGGGTTTGGCCGCCCTTTTATTGGGGTGATGGGCGTGAACCAGTCCGCATATTCCTGATTGAAAATGCTAGAGGATGGGGTAGGAGAGGTGATGTTGGGTTGCTGGCAATCTTGGATCCCCTTTGGGCTTGAGACTGGGGTGTAAAACCTCGCCTCTTCCTCAAGGGGGGTGGAGGGACTCCTTTCCGTTCGTATGAACGAAGACCCTGCAAATATTCGATAAGCTGTGTTCCCTCTATCGTCGTAGTGGTCTTCATCCGTCTCCTCGCTCCGCTCCGACTTCGCCTGACTTTCTTCTTTAGCTTTCTCCTCTGCCAGAGCCTGGACCCGCGCTTCGGCCTGGGAGATAATCCCCCCCAAACAAACCCTGACTGATTCTGGAAGGTGATCTTGCAGCTTCTGTAATTTCTTCAACCCCCGTTCGTTCGGCGTCATCCACCGCGCCGCCAGACAGATAGCCTCATCCCCGCCCTCCAGGTTCTTCAACGCCACGTCTCCTTTCTCACCTGCTGACTCGGCCCACGAGTTGAGCTGCAGTGATGCATCGTCCTCAGAGATTTTCTTCGCGATATCTCCCCTGATGCTCTCCACGATAGATTTACCATGAGGGGAGAGACATTCCCTGAACATATTGTCGATCGCTATCCAGTCAAGATTGGCCAGACCCGGGTCCAGGGTGTTTGGGATAATTCTGTGCGGTTTGAAGAGCTTCACGAACGCTTGCAATTCCGAGAACGGGGAATGTCTCCACAAAGGACAGAGCTAAACTTGGACGATGAGAGAGCGTTTGATACAGAGTGGAACATCGAACCAAGGATGTAACTTCTTCTCCGTACTTGAGTTTTTCTCTCGTCATGTCGAGGTACCGAACCCAGTCTTCCGATCCCATGGGGACAGGGTTCACGTACACAACAGACTTCCCTAACCTCTCCACTTCTTCACACCGGTCGAACCTTTCGCAAGCGTGGAACCTTGTTGAGGACATGTCCCGTGTAATAATCCTCGATAGCCCCTCATGTGAGAGGTGAGAATACACGCCATTTTTATACCGGTCCACATGAATCTGGGAGTTCGATTAAGACAAACGACGTGGCATCGAAACGTGAACCGACCTTGTCTCCAAAGTGGGTGGCAGTAGCTGTGAGCATATCCTCATACCCCCACGTCCATGCATTAATGAAAAAGTACGTTGTAGGCGGGAAGCGTCCCATGAGGTCGACAAGACCGTCGGTAGCAGCTTTCTGCGGGAGGAAAAGGCGTGTTGATTCGTGCACTGAATTGGGGATATATGCATGGAAACGGACCTTTGAAGGAGGCTCTGAACCCGACCACACACACGCTGTATCCACATAGATAGCGTCCAAAGTCTTATTTCCGCCTTGAGCGAGGAACGGTCTCAAGGATGGGTCCTCAGTGACAGATTTAAGGAAACTAGGCTCGGCGCGAAAATCCCCCGTGTGGAGGACGGAACCCTGGGAACCCTGCACGAGGTACCTACAATGGGAAGAAACTATGAGCAACTTGCACGCTGGCGATCATATCTCCCTACATTACCGCACCAGGGCAATGGTTGGCATCCACGGCTGTGATAGTTACAGCATCCTCCCCCCGCAGATTAAACTCTGTAGGAGTGCGAAGGGGAACTGGCCGCTAAAGTCCTTCGTTCAGCTGCCCCAAACTGACTCGCCAATAGAGCTCGTACCAGGAGATCTCTCCCCCCGTGTTCAACCGTCCCATCCTTCCTCTTCAGTGGGGTGACCTTAAGATGCCTAAACGTCCTCCTCTTCTCTGCTCTCGCACCATGCTCGAACATGGTTCTCTCATCGTATGTCTCATGTCGGAGGAGCATCTGTTTTGCGTCCTCCGAACATACGACAGTGTGACCGAAGGACTTCGAGGATAATCCGAGGACATGGTCGGAGTGGGTATGGGTCAGGAGGTGCAGTTTCGGCGTGACGGGGTAGTCAGACGGTAAGCAGGTGAACTCGTCTACTCGGATAGAGTAGGGAAGAATAAAGCCACGGTAGGGTGCCCCGGGGGGCATAATGACAGTGAGGGTCCAACTTTGCGCGGATCGGTTGATCGCAACTCGTCACCTCACTTCCAACGTCGACATGGCCGGCAAAGCGAAAGCCAGGTTTGCATCCACACAACTCCATTTTGTTTTTTTTACCTGACCCGAACGTCTAGAACCATGATTGTCCGGATGATTTCCACTGCGCAGACCGGTTATTTCTATACCACCCAGAGGCTGAGGCAGGGTCCGAGGTTGTCCGCTGTCAAGTACGATCCAAGAGGTGCGTCTGCATCTGACTCCTCCTTGACAAAGCCTCACGCGCTTTCTAGTAAAATCGCGCGTTCTGTTTGTGGAGAGCAAGAAGACGTCCAACAAGTGACAGTCCTTCTGGGCCAGCCCGATCAACAACACGCGAAGCTGGTGCACCAATAGACACGCCCCCCGTAACGTATTATCCCCTTGGACGACTCTCAGGGCCTCACATCATATTACGCCAACCCGCGGCACGGTTATGAGGGACACGTGAATGTTACAGTGTTTGCTTCTTCAGTCTATCGGTTACACGAACCCGTTCTACAACATCTAGCTAGTTACAACTTGGGGGCAGCGATGAACGAGACACCCTGTAAAACAACCACACTAAGTCTCCAGGGCATCTCAGCAGGAAAAGAAACAGTACCTTCTCTATGTTGGTGGCGAGTTCGGGCAAAGCAGCATCGATCAGTTTCCTCTCGAATTCGGTGACATCACCCAGGGGCAAAATCTTGGAAACACCGTCCAACTAACAGGCCCGCAGGTCACTAGATCAGATCATAAACGAACGAAGGGGCGGGGCTTACTCCAAGCTCGACGACAGCGGAGAAGTATTCGAGTTCCTTTCCGAGCTCCTTCTTGAGGGCCTCTCCGCCGGTAGAATCCGAGGCGAGATTGACGTAGGTGGGAGCGGTGATGGCGGTCTCCCCTTTGATTGCGCGGAGGATCTTGGCGGCAAATTCGGCTCCTGCGTGGGCCATGGAGAGTGTGGCAGATCCAGCACCATCCTTGGCCTTGACGACTTCATCACCACCGAACTGGACTCTGGTGGTGAGAGCCTCGAGATCCGAGGCGGCAAAGTCGGTAGCGAGAGGGTGAGAAGATTTGGAGAAGAGGGGGACAATCTAGGCGGACCGATTGGGTTTGGGTCGCGAAACGGAGGCGTGAGATCATGTGTAGACTTACGGTCACACCGCTGTGTCCACCAATGACAGGGATGGTGATGGAAGGAGCCAACGATAAGTTTCCGAGCTTCTCAGCGACAAAGGTAGAAGCACGGACGACGTCCAGTGTGGTGACGCCGAAGAGCCTGAAATAAGGATCAGTTCGGTAAGTTGATAACCCATGTGATTATGGGCGTGTGTCAGATCGTACCTCTTTGGGTCGAAAACACCGTGCTTCTTGAGGACTTCGGCGACAATTGGAACAGTGGAGTTGACCGGGTTGGATATCACAAGGACGAAAGCCTTGGGGCTGTTCAAGGCGATTCCAGTAGCAAGATCGCGGATGATACCGGCGTTGATCTTGCGAATGGGAAAGTCAGCATCCAGGTGGGTACGGGGTAGATGGTCGAACCTTGAACAAATCATCCCTAAAATCGTGGTGAATGTCAGTGTAATCATCGTCATAACGGGTAGTCATGCGAACCTTGTCATCTAACAAGTGAGTGGAAATCAGAGTGAAAGTAGGGAGCCGGGTGGGAATTCCGCTTACCCCTGGTTTCCTGGGGACGCCAGCAGGAATGACTACGAGGTGGGCTCCAGTCAAGGCCTTTTTGATACCGTCGTCAGGAGGGAGGAAACCTTCAACTTTTGACTGGGTGTTGATGTGAGAAAGGTCCGCAGCGACACCTGGAGTGTTGACGATATCGAACAGGCTGAGCTGTTTACGCGATGTCAGGGCTGAGTGGTGTCTATTGCATCTACTATGATACCTCGGTGACGAGGGGGTTAGCCTTGAGCAACAAGGAGAGCGGTTGGCCGATTCCACCTAGATCGGTTGATTAGATGGCCGGTCTAGTAGTAGCGGGTAAAGTAAAAAAGATTACCGGCGGCACCAAGAACGACGACCTTTGGCATATCGGTGGTAAGGGGACGACGAGGAGGGGGATAAGGAAAAGACCAAAATCAGGCTTCTACACCCGCGAACTTTCCAGACCAAGATGGGCCGATGGACCGGGGAATGCCGATCACGTGCGCACAGGCCAAGGAACCGTATCATTAGTATGTACGACGACAGTCAATGGCCCGGGAGTGACGGGACTCGACCTGTGTGCGTCCTCGTCGCACTCACTTAACTGGGCCGCTTCAGGTAACAAGGATCAACGCCGTTAGGTATGTTCGACACAGCAGTACTCGCAGTCAAACGGAACAGAGGCATTCGGGCCCCTCCGATCGGCAGAGGCTTTGCCGACAGCACGGACTCCCTGGGATCCCTCCACGACGAGCAGAAAAACGCTTGGCCATATGGGTAGTCGCCTATTTACTGAGGGGAGAAGGAGTTCGGATGGAGTAGGCCGGGAGATCGGAACTCGGCTGATTATCTTTCCGCTGTCGTGTGCTCCGACTCGTGAATTGTTGCATAACCGACCCTATCTCTCCCACCAATGTATTCGCTAACCGCCGGGGTGTGCATTCCAGTCCCCTTCCTGGTGCACCACCACGACCGTCCCCTGCTACCTCTCCCAAGCCATGTCTGCCGTCCCAGACCAAATAGTTGCAGTCGCAGTTGACGATGACAGGAAGCTAGAGGAGCTCGGCTACATCCCATCCTTCAAGAGGGAATTTTCTAATCTTGCCACTGTGCGTCTTCGTTTATCTGGAGACCTTCTGCACCTTCACCTCTGACGAAACCCCTTCAGATTAGTTTTGCGTTTAGCATCATGGTATTTTCTTCTGCTCGAAGCCCAAAACGCAATGGCTCACCAGGTCGTCTGCCAGGGTCTTTGCTCCAGCGTAGCTACGACATTCAATACTCCCCTCTTACTCGGAGGTCCATCTTCGGTCTGTCCGGATATCTTATGCCCGTGATCGCGATGTTCGCTCATGCCGTCACCCAAATTTCACCCATTGGACAGGTCACCTGGTGCTGGTTGCTTGGCGCGACAATGTGTTTTACCCTTGGTGCGTTCTCGCCCCAACCTCACCACATTTGGAAACTAACCACGCAATTTTCCACAGGTTCAAGTATAGCCGAAATCGTCAGCGCTTTCCCTACCTGTGGTGGTCTCTACACCGCGTCTGCCCAACTCTGCCCGCGGAAACACCGCCCGATCGTTGGGTGGGTTGTCGGATGGTTGAACATTCTTGGTCAAGCCGCGGGTGTATCTTCTACCGAATTCGGGTTAGCAAACATGATTTGGGCAGCTGTCTCGATCGCAAACGTCAGTACCTGGTCTTCATTCGATCGCTCGGGGCACAAGTAACTCTCAGACTCCTACCTTACAGGATGGCAACTTCACCATTACCACTGGCAAAGTGGTTGGCCTATTCGCAGGCCTGATGCTCTTCCATGGTCTCCTCGTCAGTGGAACTTTGACTTTTCCTCCCCTTAATGTTTACAAGTACTTCTAGAACTGTCTATCTACCAAATACCTCGCCAAGTTGACTGCTGGCTTCGTTTTCGTCAATCTAGGAGCGACCTTCCGTATGCTTTCCGCAATTTCTACCGTTTGTCATCCCTGACGCTTTACGACAGTCATCATCATTGTCCTCCTCGCGACCACTCCTCGTAGCGAAATGCATTCCGCCAGTTACGTGTTTGGGAGTGAGGGTGTCATCAACAGCACAGGTGGATGGCCCTCTGGAATCGCCTTCTTACTTGGTTTACTTTCAGTCCAGTGGACGATGACCGATTATGATGCCAGTGCTCGTACATGTCCCTTTTCGAATCACATCCACCATTGTGTTTCTGACTAAATATCCTAGACATTTCGTACGTATCATGAACTTTAGATCACTTCGTCTTCTCCCAGCTGAATCTCCCATAGTGAGGAGGTCAAGCGCGCCGCATATGCAGGTACGTAATTATCTGGAGTTTGCGGCTGACCCACACTCAGATTCCTCCAACAGCCCCCGCCGCTATCTTCATCGCTGTCATAGGCACCGGTATTCTTGGATGGCTTTTCAACATAGTTCTCATCCTGTGTTCTGGCCCCTTGTAAGCAACCTTGCCGCCTAGCTCCCCAAGCGTCTATCTTATACCCTTTCAGTAAAGACCTGCCGGGCCCGTCTGGCAGCGCTGTCCTTCAGGTAACCTCGTACCCCTTAGTAGGCTTCCCGAATAGGGCACTTACTTGGAAATCAGATCATGACCATGAGAATCGGAAAACCCGGAGCACTATTCCTCTGGGCTTTCGTCTGCCTCACCGCTTTTTTCGTCGTCCAGACTGCCCTCCAGGCTTATTCCCGAACCGTGTATGCCTTCAGCCGTGATAGGGGCCTTCCGGACGGTGGATACTTCGCAGTGATGAACGAGTACACTGGAACTCCCATCCGTGCAATCTGGATCGCCACTCTGGTCGCAATCCTTCCTGGCCTTTTAGACTTTGCTAGTCCAGTCGCGGCGAATGCAATTTTCTCTCTGACCGCCATGGCCCTCGATCTATCTTATATTATCCCTATCTTCTTGTAAGTTTCCTTATCGTAATTCGCGATCCGAGGTTTTCGCTGAACCATTCACGTCTTCCTAGGCGACGGGTTTACGAAAAACATCCAGACGTCAAGTTTATCCCTGGTCCATTTTACATGGGTGCCGGGTGGCTTGGGTGGTCTTGTAATGTCATCTGTATCACCTGGACGCTGTTTATTTGCGTCCTGTTCTCACTACCCACCTATTTCCCCGTCACTGCGCTGAACATGAACTACGCATCCGTCATCACTGTTGGCGTTATCGCGTTATCCTTGTACGCACATCCACCCCCGCTTCGTTCAGTACACTCACCTCCATTTTCCGTTAAAAACAGAGTCTGGTACTTCTCCGGGTGTGTTGCTCTCTTCGAACACTGAACTCGACGTATCGGCTAACGGCGTCTGCAGCGCAAGGCGACACTACAAAGGCCCCATTTCGTATACCGGCGGAAACGAAGAACCATCCAAGAGTGACAGCAGAGAGGACCAGTCCGACGAGAAAAACACAGGCATTACCGTGGAGTGAGCGTTCAGCGCATCGAGTCGGTAGCCTCTGACTAATTCTCCTACCAGCCAGGTTGTTCCCCCACCTTATGCGTCACCATAATCTCGGGCCGCCACTACCCGCGATGCGGTAAGTAAGGATGAAACATATATGCACGCGGTTAGCGGTAACCCAGTGGGCCCCTAGGCCCAGCAACCAGTACCTACATACCCGTCACAGCTCACGACGAATCGACGTCTTGTACTCGCGATGTAATGGGTTGGATACACGGGTTCTGATTGTGATTAATTTTGAATACACACCCATGCGTTCACTTCCCCCCACCCTTGGGGGCCCATGATCAAACGTGACCATTGGTATGGGACGAGAGTACGGGGCAGCCCTTGGCTTCATCCACTCCTCATAATGACCGAGAGGGTATCTTGTTTTCCCTCTCTCCTCCCAGATCAAGTCCCGTGAGGACAACCTTAGTCTCGGAGATTCGGTTTCGCTTGCGGTCTCTCGGTTTACCTCATGCTGATACCGGGCCGCTTTCCAAAGAAAACAACCCCGGTTCATGACTGCAAACGGACCGGAAGCCTGGTTCCTTCGTTTGGTTCGCGGTCTGCTGGGTCGTTGTCAACCATTTAACAGTGATTGCGATATATCGTCGACGTTCATAAACTACATGATGGTGGAAATTAGTATCTGGGGTGATGCAGGGTGATATAAATGCTGGTCTCGATCCTCAAAGCCGGGAGGGGAGAGGCATGTCGTTAATAACCAAGGTACAATGGTCCCGGGACCATCAGAGCAGCATTCCTCCTGTCATAAGCCGCCTTCCTTCTTTGCCTCTCCACGCCGTCCGCGTCAGTAACTGGGCTTGTAGGCGATCCAGCGCCATACACCTTGGCCCGTGGATGAAGGCTCGGTTGAGCAGAGACGGAACAGTTGTTCCCGTGAACTGAGGATTTCTTTCGGGAACGTATGCTGAACCGCCTGGTTAGCCCCTCCCTCTACATCACAAAGTATATTAGATAAGGAGAGCTGAAGGGGGAAACAATGACGTTACTTACGCCAGAGGGGTCAGGACAACTGCATTGTGCGTACGGTGTGCCGTACCGCTTCTAGGAAACTCGGGGGTTAAGTTATCGGATTTGACTGGGCAAAGGAATGATTCACACCTGCCAAGCCTGACCGGTATACTCAAACCCATTGGTGGGGTTCTGGTCTTCAGTGTGGTCATCACTAGAAACATTGTTAACTTTGGGCCAGATGAGCGCCGGGGAGGGTAACTCACTGATTGAGGAACTTTCCAACACTTTCTCGGCAGTGCAACAAATAATTCGCAGGGGAAAGTAGGTGCGTGCTATGGAAGTTCGTCGTGTGTGAGTGTAGGTCATGAGGGAAGTCCGAGTTTTGACATACTGCCAAGCGAAATCGATGTCCAGGCTTGGAACGAAGAATGAACCGGTGGGAAGTGAGGCAATCAAGGATAAAAACCTGAGACACAGTGAGTATGCAATACGAGACGAGGATGTGGCCACGCTCGCACCCTTGGTATCTGAAAATGCAGCGGTACGAGACCCTGTCGTATTCTTCCGTACCAAAGAATTCGCTGTTCAACCACCCCAGATGGTATAGTTTATCGGTGAAAGGCATTTGCCTCAGAACGGCGGCGACAAGGTCAATGGAGAAGGGTTTCTCATCGGTGTATGCACTCATGACCTTCTTGACCCTGGGGGAACGGGTATCCCGTTCAGGGCTAGTT